>JAABUJ010000236.1_pt1 | contig 122122 bp, 107 predicted proteins | sample 5559131 | NCBI WGS metagenome assembly JAABUJ01 (sample SAMN10711875, study PRJNA513366) | rock metagenome | isolation source: Antarctica rocks | place: Antarctica: Victoria Land, Mt New Zealand nord | collected 2016-01-07 | reverse complement strand
GTGGTCTTTCTTCCAGACGGGCAGATACGCTTTCTGCTGGAAGTAGCCGACCGATTGGCCGTCAACGTCGTACTGATACTTCCTATCCAATACCAGGCTGTTGTAGACCAGGCGGCACGTTTCGAGGGCGGCTTCCAACTCGCGGGCCTGCGTCCTCGTGGGATACAGCCTGATTTTTAGACAGTGGCGGTTCACGGATATAGTATATCCGAGACCTTCCAATTATGAGCAACGAGACACCAAAGTGTGTGAAGGAATTTGTCGTCTTCGGAAAGACGACGCGCTATCCTAAAGTCTTTCATCCATCTCCCCCATAAATGGGGAAGGCTTCCGCGCTTTTCGCTAAATGGTTTTGCCTGTGACCAGTCGCGGTCTGTTGACCAGTCGCGGTCTGTCATAACGCAAATTATCGGGGCAGTGTGCGCCGTTCCGGGTGCGGTGGTCTCGTCGTTTCCGACGAATCGGGTTTGGAGGGCTGAGACGTGGCAATACTTCGTCGGTTTCGCTTGGTCAACGTGGCGATTGGAATCACTGTAGCAGCCATTCTTTGTCTTGTGTGGGCCTGCTCAATCCCAGTCAAAGAAGGCAAGGCGACGGTTTACTCGTTCACGGGAGCACTCGCTCTATTCGCTGGAGAACCCTCGGAAGCGCTTGTCCTTGCTGCGCTCTGTGCTTGGGTGCTGACAGGGATTGCTGCCCTTGTTGGACTATGCTGTAACCGTAGGATATAACATAAGCCTGTTTTATGGCCCCAGGGGGCCTCAGCCACCCCGGCACCCCGGAACGCTCACGGAGTCGAAAGACAGGGTTGAAGCGGGTGGAGGGGCGGCGTGATCATTGTCACTTCTCGGGAGTAATGGGTCGTCCTGGGAGGGGGTGAGTATGGCTTTTCTATTCGGTGTGCTTCTTATTGCCTGCTGCATTGTGCCTGGTTTCACTATGCTGTTCTTCCCCGACAAAGCGTTCGTGACTGCAACGAAACCGCGTTGGCTGGGTGTGCCCTTCCTCGGTGTAGGGCTGTTGGTGCTGTGTGGCTTTTGGCGGGTGTTGGCTATGCTGCTAGGGATCAACTTGCGAAATTAGTCTTTTCTCAATAGAGAGGCGAGTTGTGCCGCCCCGCTTTCGTCAGGTCTTGGTTTCCCTCGCGTGCGCGTTCTTAATTGCACGGGCGCGCGTGTATCAGACCTCTTGCATGAGGGCAGCCGAGGGGCAAGGAGGGCAGGCACGGGGGCAAGGAGGGCAGGCACGGGGGCCTGCCCCTACAAGATCGCAGACGTAGGCGTAGGGGCGGCCCCCTGTGGCCGCCCTTCTTCTCCCCTTATGCACGGGCGCGTGATTGTAACACTGTGGGCAAAAGTGACCACAGGAAAGGAGCATGGAGATGGTCTGTCCCGGATGCAAGGCGGAGGGTCCCGACGGCAAGAAGTTCTGCGGCGAATGCGGCGGGCCTTTGGAGAAAGCGGCCCCGATGCCCGTCGTGGGCGAGGACGGCGCGTGGTACTGCGCGAGGCACACCAAAGTCGTGACGCGCCTGCGCTGCGGGCGGTGCGAGACGCCGATCTGTTCCAAATGCACGGTCTACACGCCGGCGGGGACGCGCTGCCGGACGTGCGCGAGGAACAAGATCGCGCTCCGGCCGGCGGGCGTGCTGCACAGCGCCGTGGGCGCGGTCGAGGGCGCGTCCCCGATGGGCCGCCGCGTCTGGTACTTAGCGATCTGGTACTTCATCCTGTCGTTCCTGCGGAACCCGTTCGGATGGTGAATGCCGTTCCCCAAGCGGTGATGGCCTGGTGCTTGGAGAACGGCTGGGGCGCGGTTCAGTTCACCGCCCGGCTGTCCGGCGGCGACGTCAGCCGCGCCCTGCGCCTAGAAATGGGCGACGGGCGTTCCCTCGTTCTCAAGATGAAGGCAAACGCGCCTGCCGACATGTTCGCCCGCGAAGCAGAAGGGTTGGCGGCACTGGCCGACGCGAACGGGCCGACGGTTCCCGCCGTCTACCTGTCCGGCCCAGACTTCCTCCTGCTCGAAGACCTGCGGCCTTACCCGCCGACGCCGACGTATTGGGAAGAGTTCGGCCTGCGGCTGGCGATGATGCACCAGGCAACGCACACCCATTACGGCTTCGCGCATGACAACTACTGCGGCGAGACGCCTCAGCCGAACCCCTGGACCGAGAGCGGGCACGAATTCTTTGCCGAGCACCGCCTGCGGCATCAGGCACGGCTGGCACGGGATCGGGAGCGCCTGGACGCGCCCGACATCCGCCGCCTCGAGCGCATCTGCGAACGGATGCCTGATCTCGTGCCGCCGCAGTCGCCTGCGCTGATCCACGGCGACCTGTGGCGCGGCAATGCGCTTTGCGGCCCGCGCGGCGAGCCTGCCCTGATTGACCCCGCCGCCCACTTTGGCTGGGCCGAGGCGGAACTCGCGATGACGCTGCTGTTCGGCGGCTTCCCGCCCGCCTTTTACGACACCTACGCCGCCTCCTACCCTCTCGCCCCCGGCTGGCGGGGCCGGATGGACCTGTACAACCTCTATCACCTGCTGAACCACCTGAACGTCTTCGGCACGGGCTATCTGGGGCGTGTACAGGAGGTTCTAGAGCGTTACTCGTGAAAATCACCCCCTGCCCCCAATTCTGGGGGAGTCGGAAAAGATAAAAGTGGGCACCAGGGGCAAGTATGAGGCCACCCCCGGCACACCGGCTCGGATTACACGGCGATCTCCTGCTCCAATTGCGCCAGAAACGCCTCGATAAATGCTGCTCGCTCCCGCGCCATCGCCCGTGCCGCCCCGGTGTGCAGGGTGTCCGGCAGGCGCAGCAGCTTATGGCCAAAATGGTCCAGCGTCCAGCGTTTGTCGTCGAGTGGGCGGGCGCGGGCAAACGGGTCTTCGGGATCATAAAACGGGCGGCCTAGCGCCCCGCCGACGGCGAAGCAGCGGGCGATGCCGATGGCGCCCAGCGCATCCAGCCGATCGGCGTCCTGCAAGACTTTCGCCTCCAACGTCTCCGGCACGATGCCCAAAGAGAACGGGTGGACGCGGATGCAATAACAGACGGGTTCGATGAGCGCTTCGGAAAACGCCTCCGCGCGCAGAACGTCCGCCGCGCGCTCGGCGCAAACTTCGCCGGAGCGCGGCGAGTCGGGGTGGTCTTTGGGGTAGGAAAACAGCTCGTGCAGCAGGGCGGCGGGCAGGACGATCCCAAAATCCGCGCCCTCGGCCTCGGCGATGGCGCGAGCATTAGCAGCGACGCGCCGCACATGGCCGAAGTCATGCGCCGGCTCGGCGGTGCGGGCGGCCTCACGGGCGATCTCTTCCAGGCGGTGCATTGGGCGGGGGGACAGCATAGGCATTCAAAACAAAAAAGCGGGAGCCAACTGGCTCTCGCTCTCCGTCAGCCTTTGTTTCCGGCGACGATGGAGAGAGTATATCACAGGCGAGTGGGTTTGTCAAGGAAAATGTGCGTGAGCGGGGATGCAGGAAGATGAGGCGGAGGGAGTTCCTGAGACTTGCAAAGTTGGCCTTTTGAGGGCAGGAAAAACGGCGACGACATCCACTTCAGCAGTTTCGTTCGTTTCCTATTTATCTCAAAAAACGTGGTCGGGTCCCTTACAGTACTAAGGTGGAAGGAATTTTCGCCCGTTCATATCGCGCTGGCCTATGTGCTCTGCCAACCTTGTTCGCAGAAGGGCGAACACGAGGTTCGCCCCTACGGCGTTAGCCGGAATCTCTATCAAGCCACTGCTGATACTCAGGTTTGAAGCAGTCGTTCCAGACGCGCCGTAGCAGTGGCGTTACCGTGAACACATTATCGCGATCGGCTTCATCGAGCAATGACCAGTAGTGGATCGTGTGCAGGTGCAAAACGAAGTCTTGGCGGAGCAGGCGCTCGACACGTTGGGCCAATCCTATATTAGTCGTTTCCGTCGTGTCCTCAGCCGACAGCTCATCCAAAGTGGCGACGATTAGACGCATCAATGCAAACTGAGTCTCGGCATCCAGTACGCCGCTCTCGTAGAGGTTGCAGAACTCGGCGAGCCGACTCGGATCGGCAACCAGCAGTTCCCAATCCTGCTGGGGTTCCCCCTCGCTGTTCGACAAGTGCAGAAGACGGTCAACCCGTTCTATGGCGACCCGCGTTTCATACCGGGGCGGGGATATAAATCCGTTCATGCCGGCGCCTGCTCTCGTTCTCTTAGTCCCAGATAGGCCGCCCGTTACGGGGCCACTTGGTCAGGTCGTTCAACCGCGCCATCTCGTCGCCGGACAGGCGGTAGCCGGCCGCACCGAGCAGGTCCGTGAGCTGGTCGGGCGTGTTCGCGCCGATGATAGGGGCGGTGATGACGGGGTTGGTAAGCTGCCAGGCCAGCGCGGTTTGGGCGACGGTCTTGCCGTGCGCTTTTCCGATCTCCTCCAGGGCATCAATCACGGCCCAGCCGCGCTCGTTGCCGTAGTTTTCCAGGTTGCCGCCCGCGCGGACGCTTTCGGGGCGGGGGCCGTCCTTGCGGTACTTGCCGGTGAGGAAGCCGGCGGCCAGCGGCGAGTAGGGGATGACGCCCACGCCGTGGTGACGGCAGAAGGGCATGGCCTCGTACTCGAAGAGCTGCCGCTCCATGAGCGAGTACTGGGGCTGGTAGCAGTCGAAGCGCGCCAGGCCGTGCTTTTCGGAGGCGGCTTGGGCCTCCATGAGCCGCCAAGCGGGGTAGTTGGACGCGCCGAGGTAAAGGACTTTGCCCGCGCGGACCAGGTCGTCCAGGGCGGACAGCGTTTCTTCGATGGGCGTGTTCAGGTCGGCCCAGTGACACTGGTACAGGTCAATGTAATCGGTCTGCAAGCGTCGCAGCGAGTCCTCGCAGGCAGTGATGATGTGGTGCCGGGAAAGGCCCTCGCCGTTCGGTCCCTCCCACATGCGCCCGCGCACTTTGGTGGCGAGAACCAGGTCGCGGCGAATGTTTTTGTCTTTGAGCCAGCGCCCGATGATCTCCTCGGTCTTGCCGCCATAGGAGGCGTCGCCCGCCCAAGTGGTGTAAATGTCGGCGGTGTCAATGAAGTTGCCGCCGGCCTCCCAAAAAGCGTCCATCACCTGACACGAGGCGGCCTCATCCGTCGTCCAGCCGAACTGCATCGTGCCCAGGCAGATTTCCGATACCATCAGGCCGGTGCGGCCCATCTTGCGATATTCCATGTTTACCTCTTTGTGCAAAGTACGAGTGGCGCTAAGTTCGTGAGAGTGAATTGGTTTCCCTGCTGAGAATGGGCGAAATACTGTTTGTGAGAAATTGATGACACCTTGCGGGGCCGACGCAGCAGAAGCACACAGCCATCGGCGGGTTCAGAGAGAAACGAAAAGTTCCCTTCTGCGTTCAGATCCATTCATTCGCCTAATGTTTGAGAGCATGTTGGGGCGGTTCACGGAACAGTAAACCCTAAGCCTCTCCTCTGGTTCGCTTTTTGCTTTCACACAGCGAACTGGGGGAGCAGGCAGGCGTAACCGCCAATTCTCGATGGAGAAGGCTGGCAGTGGGAGGAAGAAAATATGGCTGAGTTCGCTCTTTGTGGGAAAGGCGAACCAGCATTCCACTAGGCAGGCCTGATCTTCTGGTACAATACGCTCATTCGTTAAGAGGAGACCGAGAATATGGACGACTACGTTCCCATGAGTGAGGAAATGCTCGCAGCAAAGCGGCGCAACGATCCTGACGCCGTTCTCCGGCTCCTGGAGAATGGGGAAGACCCAAACGCCGACGACGAGGACATGGAGCCGCTTTTGGGCTGGGCAGCTTGGCGCGGCCACACCGACATTGTTCGTTTCCTGCTTGATAAGGGGATGGACATTGACACTCGGGGATATGAGGGCGAGACGGCCCTAACCAATGCCGCCTCTCAAGGGCACGCAAAGACGGTGGCTCTGCTTATTGAGCGTGGGGCTGACGTAAACTTGGTAGAACGGAATGGCGGAACGGCATTAGGCTGGGCGAAGGAAGAGGGGTACGAGCAGATCGTGGCCGCGCTCCTGGCGGCAGGCGCATTGGAAGACGCATCCGAAACACTCGATGAGCGGCAGAGGGAGCAGGAAGAACGTGAGCAATATGCCCGCGATTTAGAACTAGCGCGGCGAGAGTTCTCCTCGCGGGCGCAGAACCACGAAGCGGCAAAGGCTTGGGTGGGGGCGTGGGCACATCCGTTAGGGCCAGGGACGGCTACGCTCGTCTTCCACGCAGACGGCACCGTCATATCCTGTGGTGGTAACAGAACACGCGAAGTCGCTCACCTTGACGATCCAGACGACGGAACGCTGTTCTACAGGCTCCCGAATGGGATCACCAAAATCGAAAGGTGGTCAGTAAGTGAGGAGGGCAGGCGGTTGACTCTGGACTACGGCAACTTCGTAGCCACATTTGAGCGACTATAGTTCGCTCTTCGTTCAAAGGGTGAACTAAACACACGTTCGACGTTGACGCACCAAAAGCCTGCAAGACAACCTTGAGGAAGAGGCGGCAAGACAACCCGTGTATGATGTTTTCGTTTCTTGCGTTGACTCGCATTACGTTCTTTTCACATGAAGTAGTCACACTCGATGAAAACTTTGTGCTATCATATCGGTATCGCTGAAGCCTATTTCCGACGACTAAGGAGTCTCCTTCCATGACCGTTTCCGCTTCCCGCCTCACCCCCGCGTCGTTGAAGGCCGTCACCATTGACGACCGCTTCTGGCGGGAGCGCATCCGCATCAACCGCGAGGCCACTATTCCCATCGAGTACGAGCAGTGCCAAACGACGGGGCGCATCGAGGCGCTGACGCTGGCGCGCGTCCCCGACCAGCACATCTTCTGGGATTCGGACGTCGCCAAGTGGGTGGAGGCGGCGTCGTACAGCCTGGCGACACACCCGAACCCCGACGTAGACGCTTTGCTGGACGAGGTGATCGGGATGCTGGGGCGGGCGCAGCAGCCGGACGGGTATCTGAACACCTACTTCACGACGGTCGCACCCGAGCGGCGCTGGACCAACCTGCGGGATGACCACGAGCTATACTGCGCCGGGCATCTGATCGAGGCCGCTGTCGCCCATTATGAGGCGACCAGCAAGATGAGCCTGCTGGATGTCCTGCGCCGCTACGCAGACTACATCGGCACGGTCTTTGGGCCGGAGGAAGGCCAGAAGCGCGGCTACTGCGGGCATGAGGAGATCGAGCTGGCCCTGGTCAAGCTGGCGGAAGCGACAGGGGACGACAAGTACCTGCGACTGGCCCAGTATTTCGTGGATGAGCGCGGGCGTCAGCCGCATTATTTTGACGAAGAGGCGCGGGCGCGGGGCAAGGACCCCAAAGATTTCCATTTCGGCGGCTACGAGTACAACCAGGCCCATGTGCCCGTGCGCGAGCAGAGCCATGTCACCGGGCATGCCGTCCGGGGCATGTATCTCTACTCGGCGATGGCCGACCTGGCGGGGCGGACCGGAGACGCAGGCTTGAAAGCCGCCTGTGAGCGTATCTGGGGGCATTTGACCTCGGCGCAGATGTATGTGACCGGGGGCATCGGCGGGTTCGCGTCCAACGAGGGCTACGGGGACGACTATGACCTGCCCAACGAGACGGCCTACGCCGAAACCTGCGCGGCCATCGGATTAGTGTTTTGGGCCTCCCGGATGCTCCATTTGGACTGCGACCGGCGCTACGCCGACGTCCTGGAGCGCGCCCTGTACAACGGCGTCCTCAGCGGCGTCTCACTGGACGGCACGAAGTTCTTCTACGATAATCCCCTGGCGAGCCTCGGCAAGCACCACCGGCAGGCGTGGTTCGGCTGTGCCTGCTGCCCGCCGAACCTCGCCCGGCTGCTGGCCTCGCTGGGGCAGTACGTCTACTCGCAGGGCGACGAAGACATCGCCGTCCATCTGTATGTGCAGGGCCACGCTGATCTGATCGTCGCGGGTCGGTCCGTGACGCTCTCGCAGACGACAAACTATCCATGGGACGGGAACGTGACGCTGACGATCTCTCCCGAACAGCCGGCCCGTTTCCGCCTGCGCCTGCGGCTGCCGGACTGGTGCCGCGCCCCGCGCCTGTCGGTCAACGGCGAAGCCGTCTCGCCCCTCGTTGAAAAGGGCTACGCCGTGTTGGAGCGCAAGTGGCAGGTGGGGGACGCGGTGACGCTGGACCTGCCTATGCCGGTCGAGCGCGTTTACGCGAACCCGAAGGTGCGTCAGGACCGGGGGCACGTGGCCTTGCAGCGCGGCCCCGTCGTCTACTGTCTGGAAGCCGTGGACAACGGCGAGGGTCTGGATACGCTTGTCCTGCCGCGCGAAGCCACTCTGGAAGCGGCCTTCGAGCTGGACCTGTTGAGCGGCGTCACCGTCCTGCGCGGGCAGGCGGAGCAGATTTCGGCGGAGGATTGGGACGGGGCGCTATATCGCACGGAACCTCCCGTTTCCACACCTGTGGCCGTTATGGCGGTTCCGTACTTCGCGTGGGACAACCGCGCGCCGGGGGAGATGCGGGTGTGGGTGCGGGAGTGACCTACCCCCGCCGCAAGAACCCGGCCTTGAAAGGCCAGGCTACCCGGAGTGGAAGTGCCGCCGGCACTGAGGACAAGCCCCGGAGGTTTGGCCTTAGTCGCGGAGCGACTTTCACTGAGAGTAGCCCGGCCTTTCAAGGCCGGGTTCTTGCGCGTACGCGCCCTTCAACTTTAATGCAGGTATCCCCCGCCCCGATGGCGTATCAACACGCCTAAAGGAGAACACCTATGTTCAAAGGACTTAGCCCCGGCGCCATCGGCGTGCGCGCGGGCAGTTTAGACGAAGCCCTGGCCGCCGCGAAGACAGGCGGGTTTGGGGGCGTCGAGTTCAGCCCGTCGCAGATCGCCGATCTCATCGAAGCGCAGGGCGCGGAGGCCGCGCGGACGCGGTTCACCGAGGTCGGCATCCAGCCCGCCGGCTGGGGGCTGCCGACCGACTGGCGCGGATCGGAGGAGAAGTGGCAGGCGGGCCTGGAGGAACTGCCCCGGCTGGCTCAAGCGGCCGCGGCCGTCGGGGGAACGCGCGTCTCGACGTGGGTCATGCCCTGCTCGAACGACCGGCCTTACGAGGAGAACTACCGGTTCCACGTCGCGCGGTTCACGCCTATCGCGCGCATCCTAAACGACCATGGCATCTCGCTGGGATTGGAGTTCATCGGCCCCAAGACGCTGTGGGCCTCGCAGAAATACCCCTTCATCCACACCCTGCCGGACATGCTGGCCCTGGGCCGGGACATCGGGCCGAACGTCGGCCTGCTGCTGGACTGCTGGCACTGGTACACGTCCCACGGGACGGTGGACGACCTGAAGGCCCTGACGCCCGCGCAGGTCGTCTATGTCCACGTCAACGACGCCCCGGCGGGCATTCCCACAGACGAGCAGAGGGACAACACCCGCGCCCTGCCGGGCGCGACCGGCGTCATTGACATCGCGGGCTTCCTGCAAGCCTTGCAGGGCATCGGCTACGACGGCCCCGTGGTCCCGGAGCCGTTCGTGGACCTGAGCGGCCTGCCTTCGGACGAGGCGCGCTTGAAGACCGTCGGCGCGGCGATGGACGACATCTGGCAGAAAGCGGGGCTGTAAGCCCGGCCCTGAAGCAAGAACCCGGCCCTGAAGGGCCGGGCTACTCTCAGTGGAAGTGCCTCCGGCACTAAGGATGAGCCGCGCGATGCCGTTTCCTCAGTCGCGAAGCGACTTTCATTTCACAGTAGACCGGCTCTTCAGAGCCGGGTCCCGCAAAGGATAGGACGTTCATGCACCTCGGCATCGGCATCGTCGGCTACGGCTTCATCGGCAAGGTCCATGCCTACGCGCACCGGACCCTGCCGCTCTTTTACGACCCGCTGCCGGCGAAGACGCGCCTGGTCGGCGTCTGCACGGCGACTGAGGCCAGCGGGCGCAAGGCGCAGGAGCAGGCGGGATTCGAGTTCGCGGCGCGGGATTATCAAGACCTGCTGGCGCGCGACGACATCCAGGTCATCCACTGCTGCACGCCCAACGATGCCCACCACGCGCTGCTGCGGGACGCGCTGAAGGCGGGCAAGCACGTTTACTGCGACAAGCCGCTGACGCGGACACTGGCCGAGGCGGAGGAAGTCGCCGCCCTGGCCCGGACGACCGATAAAGTCCACCGAATGACCTTCAATTACCGGTTTGTGCCCGCCCTGATGCGTGCCAAAGAGCTGGTGGATGACGGCTTTCTCGGCGATGTGTATCAGTTCCGGGCGGCCTACCTCCATGCGGGTTATGTGGACCCGCAGCGGCCTCTCACCTGGCGCTTGCAGATGGCCCGCAGCGGCGGCGGGGCGATCATGGACCTGGGCGCGCACGTCTTCGACCTGGTGCGGTTCCTGCTGGGCGAGTTCGCCGACGTGCAGGCGCGGCTGGAGACGTTTATCCCCACACGGCCCGATCCCAAGACGGGCGGCGTGGGCGTGGTGGATGTGGACGATGTGGCGATCGTGCAGGTCAAAATGGCGTCCGGCGCGGTCGGCGTCGTCGAGGCGACGCGGCTGGCGACGGGAACGCAGGACGATCTGCGCTTGGAAATCCACGGCAGCCAGGGCGCGCTGGCGTTCAACCTCATGGACCCAAACTGGCTTGCGGTCTACGACAACACCCGGCCGGAAGCGCCGCTCGGCGGCTCGCGCGGGTTCCAAAAGATCGAATGCGTGGCGCGCTATCCCAAGCCGTATGCCTTTGGCGCGACCAAGAACCCTATCGGCTGGCCGCAGTTCCATGTCCACTGCCTGTTCGACTTCGTGGACAGCGTCGCGCGCGGCGAATTGGGCGGGCCGAGCTTCGAGGATGGGCTGGCGGCGCAGCGGCTGGTAGACGCCTGCCGGCGGTCGGCGACGACGGGCGGGGAGGTTCCGTAAGCTTCGGGCCTATTCCTACTCCAAGTCCCCCATAAAGTCCACTGCGACCACCTGGCCCGATGTGTTGGTGACGAGGACGAAGCACGCCGTCGTGTCCGTGTCACAGAAGCCGGACTCGAAGCGAGTCTGGGCGAAATGTCCGTAAACGCCCTGGGCCAGACGGCGGTTCATGTCCGCATCCCACCGCGCCGGCGGCTCGGCGATGCGCGCCTGCGGCGTAACCAGGAGCATGTCGTCGCTGCCGAAGGCCGGCCACTCCGCCTCCACCCCGCTCGCCCGCAACGTCTGCACGAGGGCAGTCATGTGCGCCATGTAATCGGGGTGCGCCGCCAGGTCTGTTTGCAGGACAGGCGTGGGGATAGACTTCGGGACAACAGGCGCGTTCCAGTGGCGATAGCCAAACCAGCACAAGCCAGCCAGCAGGAACGTAGCGGCTTCCGGCCACCGATGGGACCTTCGGCTTATCTGTTGGGACCTTTGGCTTATCTGCCGGCGGGGTGGCGCGGCAACTTCCGGCGCCACAACTTCCGGCGCCACCTCGACGGGTGCGGCTTCCGGCGGCGCGGCTTCCCATTCCAGCAACGCATCGGCGGGGACAGGCTCGTCGAAGACTTGGCCGCAACGGGGGCAGACAGTTGCGCCTGGCGCCAGCGCCGCTTCGCAATTGTCGCACTCGTAGACCATAAGGCGGCATCAGCTCCGGGTGATCTGCAAGCCCGTCTCGGACAGGCTGAAACGGACGAAGCGGGCGCGCGGGTTCGGCGGGTGCGCGGTCAGACGCTCCCGGATGCGCCCGGCGGCGGCTTCGTCTTTCGCCAGCAGGAGCAGGTAGCCGCCGCCGCCCGCCCCGGTCAGCTTGGCGGCGGCCAGCCAGTCGCCCACAGCCTCCAGGATCGCCTGCACTTCGGGCGGGTTCGTGCCTGCATCGAGCGCCTGGTTCAATTCCCAGCTTCTCCGAACACGCTCGCAGACGGCGTCGTAACTGCCGCGCTGAATCGCGTCATAGGTGGCTTCGGCGTTCTCGCCGATGTCCCGCAGGCAGGCCATGACGCGGCCGTCACTGAGGAACATGCCGCGCACGATGTCCTGCAAGATCGTCTTTGCCAGCCGCGTGATCCCTGTGTAATACAGCAGCATTCGCCCGCCCGCTGCGCGCGGGGAGAACAGGTAATCCGGCGCCCAGCGGACGGAAACGACCTGGTCGGCGCCAGGCAGGGTTTCGATCAGCTTGACGCCGGGGAACAGGCCGCCGGCGGGGTCCTGCCAGCCGCCGCCGGTCGTCACCAATTGTTCCAGAAGGAGCGACCGGGTCACCAACGCCTGCGTGTCCCAGTCCAGCCCGCAGAACTCGCTCAGGACGCCGAGCAGGGTGGCCGCCAGCAGGCTGCTGGTGCCCAGGCCCGACCCTTGGGGGGCGGCGGCCAGCAGGGACAGTTCCATGCCGCCGCCCATTCCCGCAAGCTGCGCGGCCAGCGTCGGGGCGCCGCCGTCCGTGTGGAAGCGCGGGAGGAACCCCGCGAGGGCCAGCGCGGCTTTGGCAAGCGCGAAGTCGCTGTCCGGGCGCGCAAACGTGTCCAATTCCTCGTAGGTCTCTATCCGCCGCTCCAGCCCCAGGTCAATGGAGCGCAGGATCAGATGGGGCTGATCGGTGGGCCGCGCGAAGACCTGCACAGGCGGCTGGCCGTTGAGGTTGACGGCCAGGTTCAGGACTCTGCCACCGTGCTGGAGGCAGTACGGGGGAGTGTCGGTCCAGCCGCCCGCGAGGTCAAAGCGTAGGGGGCTGCGGCCCCAAAGGATTTGGTCTTCCAGCACGTCGCGCCCCGGTCGCACGGTCAGCGAATGACCCGCGAGGAGGGCCATCCGCAGCCAGCCGAAGGCTTCATTCTCCCAGCGCGCCGAGGCCGCCGGATCGTGCTCTAATCGGGCGCGCAGCATCGCGTCCTGCATCTGGGTCAGGAGAGGCATCGCCCCATCCGGCAGAATCGGCGGCAGAGGAATCCGGGCGCGCGCCATCAGACGAGCGGTGGCGGCCAGGTCCAGGTCGAAAAAGGCGCTGCGGGCGGGGCGGCTGTGCATCAGCGGCAGCACGCGGCGCAGGTCTCCCTCGCGCTGCCGGGAAAGCCGCCCGATGTTGGCTTGCGCGTTCAGGTCCCGCGCGGACAGGCGTGTGCTTTCCTGCCAGAGCGCGGCGTGTTCGAGGCTGCGGGCGGGATGCCGGGCGAACAGCCATTGGAGGAAGCCGCTGGACAGGCGGGAAGGCGGCAGAACCGGGAACAGAGCAGCGTCATACAAGTCCGTGCCGGGCGCGATCCCGGCCTTTTCCCACGACAACCCGCGCCGCGCCGCCCATTCCACAGCCGGCAGGCCCAGCCAGAGAGTGTCCGTGGCATTGACCGCGCCACGGAACGGGTCATCCAGGCCGTAGGCGCGGACGCACCAATCCTCCTCGCTGACTGGAACGAAGTCCAGGCAGACGCCCGGCTCCAGCGTCAGTGTCCAGTCATTGTTCGGGACGCCCGTCAGGATATGCTCCTGCGTGAGCTGCCACGAGGCAGGGACGGTGCTGTTTTCGATCCAGAGCGTGTGGTTGGCGGCCTGCCGGACGGGCGGGTCGAACACGGCGTTCAGGACGAATTGATCGGGGTGCGGGCGCAGGCCGCCCCAGAGGGTCTGTTCGGCCCGCCGGTTTTGCAGCCGCGAAACGGACTCGATGAGCTGCCGGCTTGTGCCGAGGTGGTAGAACTCGGCGTCGGCCAGCGGCAGGACGACAGCGGACAAGGCGGCGACGGCGGGGTCGGGCCGAACCGGGTCTGCCCCCAGCGCAGGGCCAAAACTGCCATAAAGGTCGTAAGGCAAGGGCTTGCCGCCGGAAAAGTCCTGCGCCGCGTCGTCCCAGCCACAGCGTTCCATCAAAACCTGAACGGCCCGCTCACTCAGCAGCCAAAAGCCGGTATCTATGAGAAACAGATATTCCTCGGCAAGCCTTTGGATCGTGTCCGGCGAGGGCTTTTGCAGGAAAAACGCCAGCGTCCGGGGCGCGTCGCGCCGAAAAAAGAAGACGCCAAAGCTCTGGGCCGTTTCGGACGGGGCGGGCATCCCCAGGGCCAGCACATCGGCTTCCGGGAGGGGCGGCGCGGGCGGGGCGAAGCGCAGCAGGACATCGCCGCTCGCGACGGCGGCGACGTAAGAGTCCGGGGTGGATTGGAGCACACCGTCAAAGACAGGCCGCTGGATGTCCAGCAGGGTCTGGTCCAGCCTTTGTCCGAGTTCACCTCGAATGACCGGCAGCGGCAGGAACGGCTTACCGACGGGGGCATAGGCGGGCAGGCGGCGTGACTGGCCGCCGCCATGGATCATCATCTTGCGCGTTTGGCGCAGCCATTCGTTGAACGAACGACCTCCCCCTGTCGCCTTCCAGGCTTCGACGAGCAAGTGGGCCGTGCCGCCGCCTGATCCGAGCGAGCCGCCCAGCGGGTCCGAGGCGAGGAACCAGGAAGGGTCGAGGCGTTCCTGAAGGGCGGGAGCCTGCGCCATTGCCGGCGGGACGGACAGGAGGTATTGGGTCGTTTTCAAAGTTCGGCGAGGCTCTTTCGGGGACTGTCTTTCTGCTGGTGAACAAGGAGGATCGCCTCGGCAATCCGGCGGGCCATCTCGGTGCGCCAGGCGGGATCGCCGGCCTGCAAGGCGTCCTGCGGGTTGGAAAGCGTCGCCAGCTCCAGCAGGACCTTTTCGGGGATCGGGTTATAGTCCGGGTTCAGCACCCCCAGCTCACAGCCGGAAACGCCCCGGAGGCCCCGGTAGTCGCAGCCGCGCCCGAAGTTCCCCTGAGCCATTTGGGCGGCGAGGGCGGCCCCAAGCGCGGGCAGGCGGCGGATGCGCCGGTCCACGTAGACGACGCTCCCGGAGACGGCGGCGGCGCCATACTGGTCATAGTGCAGCGAGACGAAAAAGACGTTCCGGCGGGCGTCCCGGTCCCATCGAACCCGCCGTGCCCAGACGATGCGCGCCGTCCAGGCGCGCTGCCAGAGCGGCAGGGGCGAGCGACGCCGACGGAGCGGCTGTCCCGTCGCAGCCATGACCGCATCGGCGGGGCGGATCAGCGGCGGCTCGACGAGGGCCAGCATGGGATCAAGCTGGCGGCTGCGGACGGTGTAGATGACATCCGCCCCCTGTGTTCGCAGACTGGCGGCCACTTCGGTCGCCGTGCGGTAGGTCAGAGCGGCCTCGGACATTTGGCCGCAGACGGCGCCGGGGTCCTGCCCGCCGTGGCCGGGGTCCAGCACGACGACTACCCCCGCCAAAGGCTTCGGAGGATCGGGCGGGAGGCTGCGGCCCGGCGCTGGAAGCGGGCGCGGCGGGTGTGCCATGTGGAACCCCAGCAGCAGGAGAAGGCCGAGCGCGCAGACGGCGCCGATGACGGCTCCCAGCAAGACTCGGCGCTCGTAGCGTCCCATGCGGCGATGGTTCCCCTCAGACCCGGCTCTCTTAAACCATGTTTCCTCGCTTGAGTATACCACAGCAGTGTGGGCGAACGGGGTTCTTTAGGCCAGGCCGCCGAGGCTCTTTCCGATAAGATACGTCACGATGCCTTCCACCGCGCCAACGGCCGTCATTTCCAGGCCGCTGCTCCACCAGGAGCGGACCGTAATCAATGTCTTGGCCGCGCCCACAGCAAAGTGGGCCAGGAGCGAGACGACGGCGGCGGCGATGATGGCGGGGACGCCGTGCAGGAAGAAAAACGGAATGATCGGAACGAGCGCCCCGACGGCCGTCGAGAGCGCCCCCGACCCCGCCGAAACGTAAGGGTTGCTCAAAGCGTCTTCCGTGAGGTTGAGCTGCTCGGCAGTCAGCGTCCGCAGGAACTGCTCCGGGTCGCGCGACAGGTGATCGGCCACCCGGCGCGCGTCCTCCTCGGGGATGCCTTTGATCTGGTAGATCAGGGTCAGCTCTTCCCGCGCCTCGGCGGGGTTCTCTTCCAATTCGGCGCGCTTGCGGAACAGCTCGGCCTCGTAGATCTCGCGCTCGCTCTTGGCGGCCAGGTATGCGCCGGAACCCATCGAGAGGGCGGAGGCGATCATGCCCGCCAGCCCGGCCAGCAGCACGGTCTTGTTGTCCCCCGCCGTCGCGCCGGACACGCCCGAGACGATGCCGAAGATCGCCCCCAGGCCGTCGTTGACGCCGTAAATGGCGTCGCCGATCCACGAGGCGGGCGACTTGTGCCCCTTGCGCGCCCGCAGGTCATCCAGCGCCTGCTGCGGGTCCAGGGGCCGGGAGAAGTGCTGGCCGATAGGCGCGTCCACGGGGGGCGCGACAGACGGCACGGGGGCCAGCATATGCTTCAGCGCCTTGGAGTGCGCGCGCTCGTCGGCGACCACTTTTTCCAGGATCGCGACGCTTTCGGGGTCGCCCAAGTCCCGAAGCTGCCGGCCATAGGAGGCGACATGCTTGCGCTCCTCCATCTCGATACGGCGCAGGGTAGCATCGGTCCCGCCGATGCGGTTCGGCAGCGTGTCCGCGACGCCCGTCGCCGGCCCGGTATAGTGGGGCGTGTCCGCACCGAGTTCCGTCAGCCGCCGCTCCCACAAGCGGGCGTGGGACTGCTCGGCCTTCGCCAGCCCTTCCAGCGTGTGCTTGCGCTTGGGGTCCGCTTCGCGGTCGGCTAGCGCCTGATAAGTGGCCGCGCCCTCCATTTCCGCCTGCCAATTTCCTTCGATGGCTTTGATCAGGCGGCGCTTGTCCGCTTCGGTCGGCTTGGGGTCCTGCGTGATGCTCACTCGACTCCATCTTTCTGTAACTCTTGGCACGCCCGGCAGAGGCCGTAAAACTCGACCCGCTGGGCGTTGATCTGATAGCCGGACGCCTGGGCGGCCTGGAAGGGCAGCCCGCTCAGGTCTGGGAGCTGTACGTCCTTGATCTGCCCGCACTGCGTACAGATGACATGGGGATGAAAGCGTGGGCGGACACCGTCATAGTGCCGCCGCCCATCCCCGACTTCCATCTCCAGCGCCTCGCCCATGTCCCGCAGCGTTTCCAGCGTCTTATAGACGGTCGCCAGCGACGTCATCGGCGAGACGCGCTGCACCTGGGCATAAATGTCTTCCGCGCTGGGGTGGCTGTTGGACTCGACCAACGCCTGCAAGATGCACAGCCGCTGCGGCGTCATCCGGTGCCCGCTGTCATGGAGTTTCCGGCACATCTCTTCGATGCGCTGCTGTGTCAATGGCTGCATGATAACTGAAAACGATTACTTACGGAGAATGGTTCGCGATAAGGATACCGCAAAAATGCGGGGAATGTCAACAGGGTGGATCAGCCGTGAGTTCTTGGGCTGACATTCTCCCGAAGCGCTTTCACCAGAAGGTGTACCGTCGTGCAGGGGTTGTCCTGTTGCGGGTTGTGGCTCGCGCCATAGTCGGCCCGCAGGCTTTCCGCCCGTCGAATCGCCTCCACCTGCCGGTTTAGCAGTTCGGCGTACATCTTCAAGCTACCCTTGTGGTACTTGTGTCCCAGGCGGTCCGTGAGTATTTCGCAATACTGAGTGCGGTGCAGGGCTGCCCGGTGGTCGTCGAAGTGAAGCAAATACCACAACTCAAACGCCTCGTTCGTGTACGCCACCTGAAAGCCCGCCGTCTCGGCCTTGCGAATGGCGCTGTTGAAACTGTCCGCAGGAAACGAGTCGCGGTCAAAGACGCACCAGATTTGGTCATAGGGCGACCTGCCCCGCCGCCGGGCCTCGGCCTCCTTTTCTCCTTTGAGGCGGATTGCTTCATCCACCAAGCTCAGAGTATTGTAGCCTGTCCCGACTGCATCCACCACCAGTTGCGGCACACGGAAGCCCTCAAAGTAGTTCGGCTCCGTCTTCGCCCCCTCGCAGATGATCAGAAAGCGTTGCAGAACCTCCCGATCATCCGTGCGCCGCTCCCCGGATGTCCGCGCCGCCTGCGGCAGAAACTGCGGGCGCGCGCTCTGCTTCCAATTCTTTGGCCGCTTGTCAGGCACGGGCCGGCTCCTGCTCCGCCTCTTCTTCCAGCGCTTCCCCACCCTGCGCCCACGGCAGCCGCGTCAGGTCGCCCAGGAAGGGAATCGCGCCGTACCGGCCTTCCAGATAGTTCCTCTCGAACGCGGCGTCATTGCGAACACGGTATTCCGCCAATGAGGACAGATGCGTCGCGCCCTGTTGATCCTTCTCGGCAAACCAAATTTGGTCGCGCCGGAACAGGCTTTTGTCGAGCAGATTGGTGTCGTGCGTGGCGAAAATGAGCTGCGCGCCCTTTGGGTTGGTCAGAGGCGAATGGAACAGCTCAATGATGCGCCGCGTCATCAGCGGGTGAAGCCGGGCATCTAGCTCGTCAATGAACATCGTTTGGTGGTTTGCAAGGATTCTGTGCAACGTCCCTGCCATCGCGACTAGTTTACGGGTGCCTTGTGATGCGTGCGTATCTACATCCATTAAGACAACATCTTCCTGCCCTCCCGGGCGGCTGTGTAGATGATAAACAGCGTGGATGCTCTGACGTGTGTCCGGCGCGGGTGGATCATAGACCACAAGGTTGTCAATGCCTAAATCCAGTTCCTGAATCAGTTCAACAATCTGCCGTCTCTGCCCTGGGTCGCGCAAGTATTTTAGGGTTTCAGCGCGAAAGTCTTCGTCCTGCAAACCAGTGGTCATTGTAAAGGCTTTAAACCATTCCTGTATCTGGCCAGAGATCACGCCATTAAACAGTGCCACAACTGATAAAAATAGTGCCTCCGGGCGTGTCCTTACTTCTAGTCCCTTGCCTTCTTTAAAGCCTATCCCGGCACCGATTTCCTGTTCTTCGCGCGTGAACAGAGCCACTTCCTTTGTCTTAGGCACATAAAACAGCCACTCAGAGAGGACATGGCTTCTATCCACCTCAAAGCCATAACGGTACTGCACTCCATCCAACAGGAAAACCATCTCGAAGAATGAGGGCTGTTCAGGGGTTTCCCAATTAAGAAGGAATGGCTCTAGGCCAAAACCGGCGGGAGTGGACGCCTCGCGGGCCGAATCTAGAACAAAATCGCGCATGAACCGCAAGGCCAGACCCAGGTTGCTTTTGCCGCTGGCGTTTGCCCCGTACACAGCCGCCGACTTCAACAGCCGCAGGTCTTTCTTGACAGGGACGACATTATCCTCGTCAAGCACAATATCGTCGGACTTTAGGTTTGCGGCGATCATGCTGAAGGTTGTTTTGTCTCGGAACGATTTGAAGTTGCCGATGGTGAACTCAATAAGCATAATCTCAATATCCTAGAAATAGCGTTCAATTTTGCGGAAGATGCGCAAATTTCGTTGCCATTTCCGACACTAGGGTTATACCACATTCAGCTTCAAAGTGGAATGGGAGCGAGAAAGCCGTACAGGGAAGCGCCGGATTAACGGCGAATAGTGGGCGGGCGGCAAGTAGATCAAGGGGGAGGAATGCGATGGCAGAGACAAGCGGGACGTATCGGGTGGGGATGATCGGCTGCGGGGGGCGGGCGCGGGAGCATGTGCCGGCGCTGAAGGCGGACGCACGCTGCAAAATCGTCGCGCTGGCGGATGTGCGCGGGGAGACCGCCGGGGCGATGAACGCGGACTTCGGGCTGGAGGCGGCGGTCTATACGGACTACAGGGAAATGCTGGCGGCGGAGCGGCCCGATGTGGTCGTCGCGTGCCTGTGGACGCCGCTGCATCTGCCGGTCTTTCGGGACTGCGCCCATTCGGGGGTTCGGGCGGTGCTTTCGGAGAAGCCGATGGCGCCGACGTGGGGCGAGTGCCTGGAAATCGCGCGGATCGCGGAGGAAACAGGCTGCCAGCTCACGTTCTGCCACCAGCGGCGCTTTGCGGCGGGCAACCGGTTGGTCCGGCAATTGATTGTCGAGGGCCGCTTTGGGCGGGTGCAGCGGATGGATTTGTATTCGCCGCCGAACCTGCTGGACTGCGGCACGCACACGTTTGACCAGGCGCTGAGTTTCAACGGCGAGACGCCCGCCAAATGGGTGCTGGGGGCCGTAGACACGACGGAGATTTTGGACTGGTTCGGCGTCCGTGCGGAAGGCATGGCGACGGGAACGGTGGTCTTCGAGAATGGGATCCGGGCAAGCATTCAGGTGGGCGGGCCGGACAGGGACATGGAAAGCGGCGTCCGCGTGGTCGGCAGCGAGGGGTTTCTGGAAGTGACGTGGGACGGCAAGTTCGAGCGGGCCGTGGTGTACAGTGATCCGGCCTGGCAGGCGCCCACGGTGGAGGAACCCGCAGGGGGACCGATGGCCGGTGTAGTGGGCAATGCCCTGGATTGCCTGGAGTCGGGGGCCGAGCCGGAGTTATCCTACCGGCAGGCGCTGCGGGCCAGCGAGATCATCTTCGCCTTGTACGAGTCGGTGCGCCGCCACGCCCGCGTCGCGCTGCCGCTGATGGGCGTGACGGACAATCCATTCCTTGCCATGCTCGACGGCGGCGCGTTCGGAGACCCGGCGAGCGGCTGACCGAGGGCGGCAACAAGTCTCTAGCGGCTGCCGCCGTCAATATCCGGCCCGGCCTCGCCGTCGGCAGAGCCGACGGACGCCGCGCCGCCGCCCAATGCGACGGTGTCGGTCGTCATGCTGCCGGTCTGGGTAGCCCCGTCGCCGGGGAGTTGATCCACATTCTGCGCCGCGTCGTCGGTCTCGATCGCGGCGGCGGTGGCCGCGCCCTGGCTGGTGTTGCCGGTGGTGACGGCGTTGCCGCCCAGGCCGCCGGTGAGCGGGCCGCTGCTGGCCGTGCCGCCGACGGTGTTCTGGCCGGTCCCGGTCGTGGTCCCCGCGCCGGTCGTCGTGATGCCCTCAACGGCGTCGTTGTAGGCCGGGTTGGTGTTGTCTGCCATGATGGTTTTCTCCCTCATTGGGCTGATACCCGGCGATGACAACGTGGTAAACGGAGGAGGCTTCAAAAAGGACCGCCTTCCGCCGATACTGTCATTGTTATGAGTACCACCTGCGCCCAGACTTTTCCGATGCGGACGCTCTACGCGCCCAACCCGCCCCAACTCGACGATCCGTGGGTGCGCACGCTGATTGCGCTGCTGGCCACTTTTGGCCTTGCCGCCCTGTCTGCCCTCGGCTCTTAAAGGCTCGTGGGCGGCATCGGCGGCTGCGTCAGGCTCCGGTCGGAGAGAAAATCGGCGCGGTATTTGAGGGCGGCGACGACCTCGCGCTCGTAAGGGGCCACGCCCGACAAGTTCGTTAAGTGGTGCGCGGCCATCACGGCGGCGACGGCGGCGGCGACTTCGGGCGCGGCATGGCCTGTATTGACTTTGCGGTCGAAAGCCGCCGCCATGCCCGCTTCGCTTTTGAGGATGTCGCCTACCCGCCCTGTTCGCAGCGTCCCGTCGGGCAGCGTGACCGAAAAGATGTCGTCGAAGGGGTAATAGCTGCGTTTGGCCGTCTGGATCTGGGCGATGCGGAAGGCGATGCTGCGCCGTCCCGCCGCCTGGAAGACGGCGATCAGGCGTGGGTCGCTGATCGTCTTCCGCACGGCATCCGCCCCCGTCACTGCCGCGCCCGTCGCCGGGTCTACGACGGCGAAAATCCCGCCCGGCGTCACGTCAATCCCCCGGCTGTGGAAGTCGCGCGCGAAGTCGGACGGCTTCTCGGCCTTCTCCGTCGTCAGGACGGTCGCCAGCGAGCCGTTCCCGTCCGCCGCCGTGATGAACTGGATGAAGCCGACGGACACAAACCCCGTGTCGTAGGTGTTGACGGCGTCGAACCCGCCTTCCAGCCGCGAGACGGCCCCGATCACATGCGCCTCGAACGGCGTCAGCCCCGCCCCCCGCATCAGCCCGTCGAGTTCCCCCGCCGGCATTTTACTGAGCGCCGCGCCGCCCGAAATGACGCCCTCGGCGAAGCGGTAGGAGGGGTAGCGCGGAGACACGGCGATTGGCGCGACATAAACAAGCGGCGGGCCGTCGTCGCCGCCTAGGTCAATCGTGTATCGCTTGGGAACGAGGGCGGCGGCCAGCGGCGGCGGATCGCCCGCCGCCAGCAGCAGGGAGGCGGGAACAACGCCGGGCAGGCTGGGTTCGGGGCCGGAGGCAGGCGCACCGGCGATCTGCGACGCTTCCCACCGGTCGCGGGCGAACTTGGCATCCGCCCAGGCTTTCCAGGTGGCGGCATCGGCGCGCGAGGCCGTCCGCAGGGCATGGTTGAAGGCGGCAAACCAGACGGACGCATCGGGAGTCAACGTCGCGCGGGCGGGCGCGAATGAGACCTGCATCCGGCCCGGCAGACTCCAGAAGGCAACACAGGCCGCCCGCTCGGCGTCCGTCCACACCGGCGGCGCGGAGACCGGCGGCGCGGGCGCGGGAGCAGCCGTGCGGGGCGCCTGCGCATGGCATCCAAGCATCAGCAGAGGCAGCAGAAGGATCGGCAGGGCGTGTTTCATAGGCAGATTGGCCGCCCCCAATGACCCACAGCGCTTGACCCACATCACTGCACCGTGAGTGTCAGCGGGCCAACAGCGGTCGCGGCGTTTTGGAACGTAGCAAAGCTGGCTCTGGCTGTATAAATACCCTTCATGTCGAAGGGCTGGAACGCGCCGGTCGTCCCCCCGACCTTGATCTTTTCTTCAAGTGTCCGCCCCGGCGCAATGGTCTGTGTCACCGGCGGTACATCGCGACAGGGCGGGCCGTTAGGATCGCCGGAACCAGGATAGATAGAAGCGCCGGTCGGGTCCATCACTGTCAAGAGGGCATCAGGAGAGTTCGGGTCCACGGGGCCGCAGTCCTGAGACAGTTGCAGCGTTATGGCCGTGCCGGTCGTGTTCGTGAGAGTCAGCGTGTAGGTGACGCTGCCGCCTGTCGTGATGGCATCTGCGTCCTCGGCCAGCGTCTCGGTCAGGCCGTTGGGCGCGACGGCAGACACGGAACGCGGCTGTGAGGATAGGGCCGGTGTTGAATTACTCCCGGAACCACCGCCGCACCCCGTCAGGATTGACATTGCAAGGCTGCCTGCCCCAATGATACCAGTCTTAAGCCACAGTTTCATACGGTTTCCTTTGTGCTGCCTGCGCGGCGCCCCCGCCCCAAAGATGGAGCGGGAGTGGCCAACCCTTAAAACCGGACCTCCTTGCCGGTTTCGCTGGACTCGTACAGGGCGCTCAGAAGGCGCGAGGCCATGAGGGCCTGCTCGCCGGGAACGGCGACCGGGGTGTCCGTGCTGACGGACTGCACGAAGGCGCGGATCTCCTCCTCGTGCGTGGCGACGCGCGGCAGGAAGACGGGCTGGCTGTCGTAGAGCGCCCCGGCTTCCTCGGTGTAGATGCGCGTGTTGGCGTCGTTGTGCAGGTCCAGGAAGACGCCGCCCTCGGTGCCGAACAGGCTGGTCTCGAAGCGCTCCTTGTCGTTGTTGAGCACGAACGACGACTCCAGCACGAGCGACGCGCCGTTCTCGAACTTGACGTAGCCCGAAGCGAAGTCCTCGACGGTGAAGTTGTTCGGGTCCCAGGGCTTGCCGAACAGGTTGACGTGGCCTGACCGGTGGCCGAACTTGGTGACGGCGGTGCCGCTGACGGCGACCGGCTTGGGGTGGCCCATCAGCCACAGGGTCATGTCGAGGATGTGGACGCCGATGTCAATGAGCGGCCCGCCGCCCTGCTTGTCCTTTTCCGTAAAGACGCCCCACATCGGCACGCCCCGGCGGCGCAGCGCCTGGGCGCGGGCGTAGTAGATGTCGCCGAACTTGCCCGTGTCCAGCAGCCGCTTGATGGCCTGCGGCCCGGCCCCGAAGCGCATGTTCAGGCCCACCTGGAACTTCTTGCCGGCCTTCTGCGCGGCCGCCACCATCTGCTCGCCCTGCGCGCCGTTGATCGCGATGGGCTTCTCGCAGATGACGTCCTTGCCCGCCTCGAAGGCCGCCACCACCGGCGGCATGTGCATGAAGTTGGGGGTACACACATCCACCGCCTCCACGTCGGGGTTGGCGAGCAGGTCGTTGTAGTCCTCGTAGGTCTGGGCGGGGCCGAACTTCTGGTTCGCCTCGGCCAGCCGGTCCGGCTTGATGTCGCACAGGGCGACGATCTTGGCCTTGCCCTCGTCCTGCAACTTTTTGTAGGCGGGCAGGTGAACGCTCTGGGCGATGCCGCCCGTGCCGATGACGCCGATCCCAATCGGCCTGCCGCTATAGCCCGAAGCGTCCTTTGCTCCGGCGATCAAATCCGCATCCCAGTCATTTGCCATGTGGTCACTCTTCCTTTTGTCCGAGAGGTTGTGGAGGGTAGTTCGGCGCGGGCGGCCAAACTCCCTCCTGGAATTGAAGCGACTTCACGGGGCTGAACCCCCGTGCTTTAAAAGAGCAACTCCCCGCCTGCGCGGGCATCAGACCATGATGTAGGGACGCGATTCATCGCGCCCTTCTCCTATCACGTCCTTCTGAATCCTCGCCCGCGCAGGTGGGGGCTTGCACTTCCGAAGCCCTGCCGTTCAGGGCAGAGTCGCCACGGGTTGAAACCCGAAGCTCAGAAGTGCCCAGCGTCCAGGGGACGCAAGATGAAAGATATAAGAAGGGGCTGTGCTTCTTTGTCTTCCGTCTCCTGGACGGCGGGGACTTGGCAGCCTCGGGTTTCAACCCGTGGCGCCCGCCTGCGTAACATCAGTTACTCACGCCGCCGCTCCCCCTCCGCGCGGTTCCGCCGTGGGCGGCGGACTTCCAGCGGCGCGGCCAGGGCGGGGCCTACCAATGTCCAGCCCAGCAGGGCCAGGGCAGGGATGTAGACCGCGCCCTCATGGACCAGTTTCCCTGCCGCGTCCCACGCCTGATCCAGCGCCCCCGCCGGCCGGTCCAGCACGTCGGGGGCGCGCTCGACGGCGATCTCCGTGCCCCGGTCGGTCAACTCGTCCAGCACGTCGTCGGTGTAGAGGGGCAGGACGGCGCTGCACAGGAGGAACCCATAGACCAGCCCCGCGCCTGCGGCAATCAGCCGGACGAAGCCGAGTGAGCGGCCCCCAAAGGCGCTCGCCAGGAGCGCCCCGATCAGTCCGCCGCCCGCGAAGGCGAGCACGACGCTCCCGCCCAATGTCGCCAGCCCGCCCAGCGGCGGGCGGCCCAGGCCGAGCGCGTGGCTGAGGAGCAGCAGCAAGGGGAGAGAGGCCACGACCACGACAACACCCAGCAGGGCTTGACGCACGGCGACCCACACGAGGCGTTTCATCCTGCCGCCTCCTGTCGCGGCGGCCAAGGGCGGTCGGAGTGGTGGCTGTCGGGAATGGTCATCTGGATTTCCTTTCGCAGCGCCCTCTTATTGTTCTCTCATTGTTCCCGGTGCGCCCGGCCCCAAACCGACCATAATAGGGAGCCTCAGTTGTGCGTGATGGCAGAGTGATGGCAGAGCCAGACAGAGGACAGAGGGCAGCCACGGGGGGCTGCCCCTACACGCACCAATTCGTGTGGCTCTGGGAGGGCGGGGCTTTTTTCTTGCCGGGTGAACCTTTTGGCCGCCGGATGCGCCTTTTACTATGGAGGGTGATCGAGAGTGGCGGCTTATGACGATGAGATTCTGCGACGGTCAGGCGGTCCGGGAGATGAAGAGGCGTTTGCTCAACTCGTCCGCCCGCACCGACAGGTGCTCGCCCGGTACATTCGCTACCAGATCGCGAACGCGGAGGACGCCGAGGATGTGCTCCAGGACACCCTGCTGGCCGCTTGGCTGGGCCTGAGCCGGCTCCGCGATGCGGCCAGCGTCCGCGCCTGGCTGATGCGGGTGGCCCGCAATCGCTGCCGGGACTACTTCCGCGCGCAGGGGCGGCGGGACGCGCCGGCGGGGGAGCAGGAACTGGAAGCCTTTGCCAGCCGCGTCGGACTGTCCCAGCACCGGCGGGCGCAGACGGTGGCCAACATCGTGGATGCCCTCGAAGACGCCCCGCCTGCCGCGCGCGAGGCGGCGCGGCGGTTCTATCTGGAGGGCCTGAGCGTCGCCGAGATCGCCGCCGAGACGAGCAGCCCACCCGGCACGGTCAAGCGCCGACTTTTCCAGGCGCGCAGTTCCCTCCGCGCCTCTCTGGGGATCAATGCCCCGCAAAGGAGCTCTTCAATGAATACACAAACAGCCGATCCAAGCCCGGTCGCCGTCCCCGCAACGGCCTTCCCACCGGCCCTGCCACCCATTGTCATTTCGGAGATGGACGAGCCGCCGTTCGCGGTGGACTGCCCCGAACTCCGCTGGTGGCCCATCATCCCGCGCGTCGGCGAGGCGGCTTCCTGGGCGGACTATGATCTGCCCGGCTGGAAACTTAGCGAGGCGGTGGAGGCGCGCGCCCTGCGTCCCGCCACGGTGCATGACGTGGAGGGCGTGGAGATCGAGATCCGCGCGTGGAAGCCCGATGGGGGCTGGCAGCCGAGGGGAACCGCGCAGGGACGGCTGACCGAGGAGGGGGCGCAATTCCTGGCGATCCACCTGATCCATGGGGCAGAGTCGCAAGTCGAGACGTTCCTCGACCCGGACTTCGAGGCGAATTGGGGCAGAAATTCCCATCGTGTCCTGGCAGATCGGGGACAGGTCCAGCGCGAGCCGGACGGCTCACTCCGGCTGCTGGACCGCTCCGCGCTCGCGAAAGGGACAGGAGCGGGTATCTTCGCGGTGGAGATCGGCGGGAAGCGGCTGGTCTGCCTGCGCGTCCTGGAACACGACATCGCGAACGAGATTGACACGCTGGTGGAGGGCTACCTGACGCGGGAAGGGCGCACGGTGCTGGTGCGGCGTTACAAACGGCCCATTTTCGTCGAGAAGGCCATGTTCAAGGTGATCCTGGACGAGACGGATCAACTCGTCGTGGACGGCGTGACCTTCCTCCACTGGTACGACACGATCACGAATCTGGCGCTGTGACCGGGTTTGGGGGCGACTGAAGTCGCGGCAACAAGGGCACGAAGTCCGCCTTCGCAGACTAAGACAAACACTCTGCTCCTAAAAGTGTGTATAAAAAGGCGGTAGATCGCCCCCCGCCCCAATTCTGGGGGAGCCAGGTGTTTCGGGATCGTCTCCTATCCCCCCAGAGTTGGGGCTAGGGGGTCTCCTAAGGGCTTTTTATACACACTCTAACCTGCGGAGGCAGGTTTTGTGCTCTTGTTGCTGCGGTTTCAACCGCCGGAAAGATCGGCGCAGATTTTAGGCTATAATGGAAGCAGTGACCATTCCAGCGCACGAGAGGACTGTAACAGCATGACACTGACACTTGATCTGACACGGGAAGAAGAAACGCGCCTTGCCGCCGCCGCAAGGGAGAACGGCACGGCCCCGGCGGAGGTACTGAAAAGATTGATGCAGGAACACCTGCCGCCGCTCAGAGAGGCGCCCAATGAGAAGGCCCTCACCACCCTCCGAGACATCGCCAAGATCAAAGAGACAATGGCGGAGACGGACGGCTCACAAACCGACCAGATGCTTCGGGACGGGCGAGCGGGAGCGATGTATGACCGTGATCGTTAGCCCATCCAGCAATCCCGGTGCGGTTACTATAGACGCCAACGTCATGATCGCTATCTCCTCGCGGGAAGCAGGCCATGATGCGGTAGCGACTGCGGAACTGGGCCGCTATGCGTCTCTGGGTTATGAGTGGTTCGCGCCGGGCACCATTATTTCGGAAACGCTCTACATTCTTTGCGGCAAGCTGAACAGTGGTATCCTCTCGCCTGCCGATTACGCGACGGCGGTTCAGACGTTTGCCAGAACGATGAACAGCGTTTTACCCCCACCCACCGGCGACGCCGCTCTTGTTCTCAGGGCCGAGCAGATCGGAAGCGGGTACGGCTGTAGCCGCTCCGCCGACGGCATCTACATCGCGCTCGCCGAGCAGTTGGCGCAGACGCAGCCTACAGTCCTATTGACCTTTGACAAGGGCCTGCCCAAACAAGCCGCAATGCACGCACCGACGGTAATGGTGCATCTTCTCTAACACCCGCTCCATGAAGCATGGAGGCAAGCTAGCGCACCGTTGGACGGCAACACGCTAGCGACCTTTCTGTTTGACGCACAAGTGGTAAATCAGCATCCACAGTGACGGCATGACACAGCCCATGCTGATGCCCATCGCAACCGGGGGAGTGCCGGTTGTCTTGGGGAAGACGACGTGCGGAGCGACGAGGCCACTGACGAGCAGTAGGACGATCTGTAGCACAAAGCCCAAAACCACCGTCCACAGCCCCAGCGTCCGTAAACGCCATTGTACCCAGCCTGAGAGAAAGCCGCAGACAACAAGGAAAGGCAGTTCTATGGCGACGTTGAGCAAAAGTTCTTTCACGACCATCACTGGATCATCCCCTTCCGCTAGATGTAAATCTTGTAGGTCGGGATGCCCAGGATGGGGCCGGCGATGGCCCACAGGGCGCCCATCGTGTAGGGCAGGGATTCAAAGCATCCTACTGGTCAAGCAGATCATGCAGAACGCGGAGGATCGCGTTCAACTTTTCAGGCTTCAGCGAGCAGACCTTTCGGTTTATCTTGCGTTCACTTGCCGCAAAGGTATAGGTTGGTCGGAGATAACAGCGTTGTTGAAAACTCCCGCCGAGAGTGTCTTCTTGATAGATTTCCATTTGGAACGGGTCTTCATCGTCCTGCGTCGAGATCATGCAAACCAAATAGTCCCTGCTGTCGAGGTAAGGCCAAGACGCAAGGACTACTGCGGGTCTGAACTTGAACGCGGTGTCGCTGGAGAAGGGGAAGTTGACGGATATGATGTCCCCTTTTACATATCGTGCCAAGCCATGTCCTCCGCCGGCCTGTTCCAAATCTTGCTCAAGGCGTCTTCCCCAGCGATTGCTGCGGCTTCCCCAGGCGGCAGCTCCAAGTCCGGGAACGTGATGCTCTCACCTTCCGACGTAATAAAAGTCAGACTGCCCGGCTGGTCTGTGTGCGCGCCCTTGCACAAGTGAGGGGCAACGACCGGCAGTGATTTCGTAGTTGATCCCATTGCAGCTTCTCCCTGTTCGGACTATTGCTATCGCTAGTATACCATACCGCCGGCGCTAGATGTAAATCTTGTAGGTCGGGATGCCCATGATGGGGCCGGCAATGGCCCACAGGGCGCCCATCGTGTAGTCGCCGAGAATGAGGCCCAGGAAGAAGGGGACGGCGCGGCGGTGGAGGCCGATGCCGCCGTAGCGGATGATGCAGAACTTCAGCAGCCAGGCGATGAAGACGGGGAGCCAGAAGTATTCCATCGCGTAGGACAGGGCCAGGGCGTACCCCGCCGGGTGGAAGGGCCACCAGACGAAATTGGTCCGCATCACGGACAGGGCGACGGTCAGGAGGAAGCCGCCGAGGATGAACCACAGGCCCGTAGAGGCAGGCCGGACCGGCTGAGTCAGCCAGGAGGCCAGGCGGCCGTAGCTCTCGTTGCCCACCCAGGTCTTGAAGCCGGGCGCCTTGCCCTCGCCGCCATAAGCGTAGAGAACGTGGACATGCGCCCACTCGGTCGCCAGCAGGCTGAGGACGGACCCGACGACGAGGACCGTCACGATGCCGCTGAAGCCGACGGCGGGCTTGCCCTCCATCATCTTGAAGGCTTCCAATTGGTTCGGCATCGGGTGGTTGCGGTAGCCCCGGTTGAACCAGTAGAGCACGGACATGAGGGTCAAGTCCTGCGCGCCGATGGCGCGCGTCCCGAAGACCGTCACGAGCACCTGGATGGGGTTGACCCAGACGATCTCGTGGGGCGAGCCAAGCTCGGCCCGGACGCGCGTGATGACGAAGCCGAGCAGGAACACGATGCCGAAGAAGGCCAGCGTGATCCAGGCGCTCATGCCGATCAGAGACGCGAAGAGGGCCAGCAGACAACCGCCGACGAGCAGGCCGGCGAAAGCGGCCCGGTAGCGCCGCGCCTCGGCGGGGTCGTCCGAGCGCGCCCCGGCCCAGGCGGAATGGGCGACCGACCGCCAGTAGGAGCGCCCGGCGTAGAGCAGCATCAAGCCCAGGCCCAGCCACGCGCCGGTCGCCTGTTCGCCGAAGTAGGGGAAGCCCTGGTTGCCCAGCCCGCTGTCCCAGCCGTACACGTCGCCGGTGACGCGGAACAGGCGGGCGGCGACATAAAAGAACCAGCAGGAGAAGGACAGGTCGAGCGGCATGAAGTAGCCCAGGCCGACCGCGAAGGGGTAGAACGAGGTCTGCGTGGAGCCGATGGCGTTCCAGGGCTTGTTGGTGACGTATTGCTGCAAGTTGTTGAGCTTGACGTTGAGCTGGGGGATCGTCGGGATCAGCTCGTGCAGGCCGTTCAGGAACGAGACTCCGAAGGCCAGGCCGAAGCCGAGCCACATGACCGGGTTTTTGAAGAACGCCGTCCCGGCATCGTCCGCCGTCATCGCCAGGGGGAGCTGCACGATGGGAAACGACAGCTTCTCGTTCTCGATCCAGGCCCGCCGGATCAGGATGGTCAGGCACAGGTACATCCCGACCAGGGTGAGGAAGAACAGGCCCCAGGCGGCCAGGGGGACGTACCAGGCGAGCAGGTACTGCTGCCCCTGGGGGCTGTAGATGCTGAGGTTGCCCCGGTTCATGGCTTTCAGGGCATCGTGGTCGGTGATCAGCAGCCAGTTCGGGAGGAACCGGAAGAACAGCGTCTGGTACTTGTTCTCCGGCGTCGCGTGCCAGTAGGGGAAGGTGATCGAGCCGAACATGTTTTGCAGGGTATCATGGCCGCAGAAGGTGCAGGAGATGACCAGCATCACATAGATCAGTAGCAGCTCTTCCTGGCGCAAGATTTTGGCGCGCGGCGCGAGGCGACGCCAGGCGAAGTTGAGCAGGACCACGACGAACAGCAGGAAGATGGGCGTGATGAACAGCGGCAGCGAGGTGCCGTCCAGCGTGTACCAGCGCACCTCGATCACGATGGTCCAGAAGACGTTGACCGGGATGAGGATCAGGCCGAGAAGCAGGACGCGCCAAAGGGAAAGCCGCTTCGCGTTCCCTGCCGGGCTGGCCCCGGCCTCCTCACGCTCTTTTTCGGTTGTCTCTCGTATCGCCATGGTGATTGCCCCCCAGGATGTCTCGCGCGGCGGGCGCAGCGCTACCGCTGTCCGCCGCTTTCGGGGCAGTTCACCATGCCGGGGCAAAGTTCCTCCCCAAAGCTCGCCTAATTGTCCGGTGGTAGTTGACGGGACTTCTTTTCAAGGCGCTACTGCCAGGACGTTGGGATAACGCTGGGCCGTCTGTAGAATCAATTCGCCGAACAGCGTGTTCGCCCAGGCGAACCAGGAGCGGGTGTAGCGGGCCGGGTCGTCCTTGTGGAACGCCTCGTGCATGAACCCCGTGCCGGCGTGGGCGGCCTTCAGCGTCGCCAGGCAGGAGGCGGCCTCCGCCTCGGACGCGCTGGTCAGGGCGTACATGATGAGGCCCATCGGCCAGATCGTGTCCGGCCCCAGGTGCGGGCCGCCGACGCCGGTGAACTTGCCCTGGAAGAACCAGGGGTTGTCGTCACTCCAGATGAAGCGCCGCGTCGCTTGGTACAGGGGGTCGGAGGCGGCGCAGACGCCCAGGTAGGGCAGGGACAGCAGGCTGGGGACATTGGAGTCGTCCATGAACAGCGCGTTGCCTAAACCGTCCACCTCGTAGGCATAGATCATGCCCCGCGTCGGGTGCGCCTGCGGCGCCCAGGCGGCGAGCGCCGCCGTCACTTCGTCCGCCAGGGCGCGGGCATCGAGCGCCTTGTCCGGGCGATGGCGCACCCCGTCCAACATCTCCGCCATCTGCCGCAGCGAGACCGTCGCGAAGAAGTTGGAAGGGATCAGGAACTGATAGATGGTCGCGTCATCCGAGGGCCGGAACCGGGAGCAGATCAGGCCGTTGGGCTGAACGGGCGGCCCGTACACGGCGGGCGAGTCCGGGGCGGGTGGTGGGCCGCCGCGCTGGAAGGTGTACGGCCCCCAGCCGTCCTTGCGCTGCTGCTCACGGAAGGTCTGGATGACCAGGTCCATCGCCTGCTCCCAGCCGGCATCCAGGGGGGACGTGTCGCCGGTCTCCTTCCAGTAGGCATAGACGAGGCGGATGGGGTAGCAGAGCGAATCCACCTCCCACTTCCGCTCGTGGAGGCCAGGCTTCATCTGCGTGTAGTCGCCTGCCCACTGGTCGGTCCCGTTCGGGTCGGCCAGGAACGCATTGGCGTAGGGGTCAAAGCGGATGCACTGCGACTGGCGGCGGATGACTCCCTGAAGGAGCTGCCGCAGGTGCGGGTCGCGCCGCGCCAGGGGCAGGTAGGGCCAGACCTGCGCAGCCGAGTCGCGCAGCCACATGGCGTCAATGTCGCCGGTGATGACGAACGTGTCCGGCTCGCCGCCCTCCCCGCCGTTGTCCCGAAAATCCACGGTGGTATCGAGGGTGTTGGGATAGCAGTTCTCGAACAGCCAGGCCAGTTCCGGGTCGGCGATCCGCCCTTTGACTTCCCGTATGGTTTCCTCGACTGCGGGCGAGGTGAACTTCCGATTCGCCGGGGCGGGGCGTCGGGACGGAAACGGCCCAGAATTCTTCCCCGAAGGGTGCGGCATGGTCACGTGCGTAGTCCTCAGCTCTTTCGCTGGCTCACCTCTCTTTGCGGCACGGAGGCGCCTTGATCATCTATGGGGAGGAAGTGCCGCCTCGTCCGTAAGACGAGATATTCTCGCCTTTCGGGTATAATCAAAGTGCTTGCGAGTTTTCGGAAAGACTCCCCGTCAGAGTCTTTTTAGGAACTGGGCCAAGACCAGAGACAATCTCCCCGTGCGTGGGGAAGACACCTTCGCTGTGATGCACCATGATAGCCTGCATTCAGGCTTAGAGCGAACACGGTTTCAGAGCGTCCTGTCTTGTCTATGACGGATCGGTTCAATGGCTTGCAGCCTTGTGTTGCATGGGCCATACGAACACGGGCAGCCCTGGCAATCGGGTGCTACACCTTGTTGCCTAACGTAAGCCTGCCTATTGTTCCGCCTGCTCCTCGTGAGGAGGCGAGGGACAAGTCCCCTGCTAAAGCCCCTGGCTTCAGCCATGGGGATCGCTTACTTTCCGGTAATATACCCCAAAGTCTCCGTCAACCCGGCGGGGCAATCGCATTGTTATCCGTAGAGGAAGAAGGAGGGCAACCACGGGGGGTTGCCCCTACGCGCCCCGGTATCTGTAGGGGCAGGCCCCCGTGCCTGCCCTCTGTATCGGGTTGCCTGCCCTTCTTGCCCCCGTGCCTGCCCTCCTTGCCCCCGTGCCTGCCCTCTTTGCCCCCGTGCCCGCCCCTCTCTTTTGCCATAGGCAATCACCCTGGTCAACCCGGCCTGAAGGCGGGGTTAGCGGGCGCATTTCGGGTATAACCCAGCATCCGCCTCTCTTCTAGGAAGGAACTCTATCCGTGATCGAGCACGAACTTTTCACCCGCCATGAGCTGAACCCGATCATCAGCCCGCGCGACCTGCCCTACCCCTGCGACTGCGTGTGCAACCCCGCCGCCCACCTCGTTGACGACGACGTCCTGCTGCTGCTGCGCGTCATTGACCAGGAGGGCAGCTCGCACATCACCGTCGCCCGGTCGCGCGACGGCGTCACCGACTGGCGCATCGAGGACCACCCGCTGATCGCGCCGAACGACGTGGCGGCGCGCTGGCCGCTCTTCGCCGAGAACGAATTCGATACCAGCTTCGAGGCGTATGGGTCGGAAGACCCGCGCGTCGTCTACCTGGAAGACCGGCAGGAGTACGTCATCGCCTACACCGGCTATTCGAGCCTGGGCGCGGGCGTCTGCCTCGCCACGACCACGGACTTCCAGCACGTCAACCGCTTCGGGCTGGTGCTGTCCCCCAACAACAAGGATGCGGCGGTCTTCCCCCGAAAGATCGGCGGCAAGTACTGGATGCTGCACCGGCCCGCCCTGGGCGACATGGAGCACATCTGGCTGGTCGAGAGCCAGGACTTGATCCACTGGGGCCGGCCCTGGATGATTATCAACGAGCGCGGTGGCCCGTGGTGGGACGGCGAGAAGGTCGGGGGCGGGCCGCCTCCCATCGAGACGCCCGACGGCTGGCTGCTGATCTACCACGGCGTCAAGGGCACGTCCCACGGCCCCATCTACCGCGTGGGCCTGGCCCTGCTGGACCTGGACGACCCGCGCAAGGTCATCCGCCGCATCCCGCGCTGGGTCTTCGGCCCCAAGGAGCCGTATGAGTCGACGGGCTTCATTCCCGGCGTCGTGTTCCCGACAGGCACGGTGATGAAGGGCGACGATCTGTACCTGTATTACGGCGCGGCGGACACGCGCATCGGGCTGGCGACGACGAAGCTTCAGATGCTGCTGGACGCGCTGAAGGAGGAAGGGAAATAGAAAAGCCCCGGCACTGGAAGTGCCGGTCTACTCTCGGTGAAAGTCGCTCCGCGACTAAAGAACGTGAGACAAGCCCCGGGCTTCTCCTCAGTCGCGGAGCGACTTCCATTCACCAGTAGACCGGCACTTCCAGTGCCGGGTTCCTCTTCTCATTCTCCCCGCACGCAGGATTCCCTGTTCGCGATGGCGTAAAGGCTGGACAAAGGAGACCATCGCCATGTCGTTCCCACAACCCCGCCTCGTCCTCAGCCTCGCGCTGGGCCTGCTCTGGCCCGCCGCGGCCTTCGCCCAGACGCCCGCAGCCCCGTCCTCGGCCAGCCCACGGCAAGTGCAGATCAAAGTGGACTTCACCGCTGTCCGCGCTGCCGATATAGACAAACTGGGCATCAACTTTGCTCGTGTGCCATTCCCCCTGCCTGCCGCCAAGCCGGCGGCGGGGGCAGACCCAACAGTCACGCAGAAAGGGACGTTCCTACAATACGCGACCGGCAACATCGTGGCCCAACTCTTCCAGACATTGATTCATACGCGCGGAAGGATAGTCCAGGCACCTCTCATCACCACATCGGATAACATCCTGGCCGCCATCCGGGTCGGCATGCAAATTCCGCCCCAGGCACCGCAAACCACGCCCCTGACATTCACGGTCGGCCTCTCCGTCACGCCGCGCATCAACAGCGACGATTCGGTCACGCTGAACCTCGCACCGCAGGTCGGCGACATCAACGCCGGCACACCGGCCACAGAGCCACAGGCTACAGTCCTGCGGACGATTCGCAGTGGCGACAGGATGGTGCTGGCTGGCCTTCCCCTCAGCCGCGAAAAGTCCACCAACGACCAGGAACTGCTGATCTTCGTCACGCCAGTCATTCTTGGCACGGTCGCGCCGAAGGCGGATGTGGTGCAACCCGATTTGCCGCTACCCCCCGGCCAGGGCACATGCACGACGCCCAACAAGACCATTTCTATGGACGTATCTGCCGGGAACCTGAACGCCGTCGTCGCCATGCTGGAGCGGCAGTTCGGGATAAAGGCGCTAGTGCAGGACGGCATCGGTGCGTACAACCCGGTGTTCGTCCATCTCAATGCGGCCTCACGCTCCGAAGCGCTGGCCGCCATCGCGCGGAGCGCGGGCGCTCAGATCATCCGGGACGAGAACGGCGTTTACGTCTTCTCGCCCCTGCCCGGAGCCGCCCGGACGCCGGTGACGGCGGCCCCTGCCGACAGGCATTCCGTCACCGTGACGCCCTAGCCTCATCACATGACCGGATGCGGCAGCGCAAGGAGGCGGACGTGCAGGCCGTAGTAGGCAAGGGCGAGGAAGGCGGCGAGGCCGAGGTAGGCCGCGCCGAACTTCCAGCGGTCCGCCGCTGTGGCCTGGTAGTAGGGGCTGTCTTCGGGCTTGGCCTTCCAGCCGGAGATGATGCGCGGCAGGCTCATCAGGGCCAGGAGGAGGATCATCGGGTTGTAGGGGACCAGGAACAGCAGCAGGACGGCCCCGACGGCCAGCAGCTTGGGCGAGAACAGCGGCGTGATCCAGCCGCCGTCGAGCGGCGGGGTCGGGGCGAGGTTGAACAGGTTCATGAAGAAGTTGAACTGCGCCAGGGCCAGCCAGAACGGCGAGTGGGACGGCGTGAGGGCGTAGATCACCAGGCAGCCGAGGCCCGCCAATGTCCCGAAGACCGGCCCCATGATGCCGATGAAGGCGTCCTCGACGATGTTCTTCCCGTAGCGCTTGGTGGTGACGAATGCCCCCATGAGCGGGATGAAGACCATGATCCCCGTCGGGATACCGCGCAGGCGGGCGGCGAGGGCATGGCCGCACTCGTGGATGAAAATCAGGAGGACGATCCCGATGCCGAACGGCCACCCGTAGAGGCTCGCCCAGGCCCACATTGAGAGTAGCATGGAGCCGCCGCCCAGCAGGAACTTGCCGAAGGTCAGCAGCTTCAGGGCCACCAGCAGGAACTTGAGCTTCGCCAGCAGGGCCAACACGGGAGCGCCGATCTTAGCGAGCAGCAGCAGCGCGGAGGCGATGCCGCCCAGGAGGCCGCCGCCGGACTTCCAGCGTTGGAGCAGCGAGGGCGGCTTGGCATAGACGGGGGGCGGCGGGACCGCGTAGTAGGGGCTGGATGGCGCGTCCGGGGGGGCCGCCGGGGGCGCATCGGCCTGCCGGCCGTCCGCCGTTCGTCCCGCCAGCAGGCGGTGGTGGCGTTCTTGCTCGGTTTCGGTCGTGTCGGTGTCGTTTATGGTCGTGTGCTTTCTAAAAAGTGGCCCGGCGCAGGGGCGTTAGACACTCAGTATACGGCGGTGGAAGACAAACCATTCCAGCAGCAATAGCCCCAGCGCGACGGCGGCCAGGGTGGGCCAGAGGTCGTCTTTGGCGCGGCGCGACAGGGGGACATGGGCCGTGACCAGTCCCGCACCAGGGTGATTTAATGCGGGCGGGTTCTGGACGGGAAGCGTGCTCTCGTCCCGACTGTCCAGGTTGACGGCGAAGGGGAAGTTCTGGCCGCCGGAAAGCATGGCGTGGTAGACGCCCGCCTGCCGGGTGTCGTCCACCAGCACCATGCCGCCGGTCGCGGGGGCGGCGAGGGCGGTCTTGCTGCCGTCGGGGCGCTGGATCGTGACGCTGGACGCGCCGGGTGGCAGGGTCAGCGAGGCGACGCCGCCGGTCGGGGTCTCCTCCTGGCTCGCGCCCAGGCCGCCCGCCGCCGTCAGCCAGCGGACGGCGTTGGTCAGGAAGATGGGGAACGAGACGCGCAGGGGCCAGTCCGAGTCGCTCAGGTCGAAGGCGACCGAGATGACGCGCAGGCCGTTGTGCTCGCCGACCGCGATCAGCGGCCCGGAGTCGGCCTCGGCCAACGTCTGCCCCCAGGGCTGCGTCTGCGTCCGCAAGGCTTTCCGCAGGTGCAGGCCCTCCAAGTCGGCGAAGCGCATGACGGGATGGGTGCGGCTCTCATCAATGAAGGCCGGATCGTCCGCACTGGCCGTGCCCGACAGGGGCATCTGGACGTTCAGGGCGTTGAACACGAGGTAATTGCCCGGCGGCAGGGGCGCGGCGGGCAGGGCGCCGTCGAAGACCACCATGCTGTAGCCCGCGCCGCTCTTGCCCAGGGTGGCGAACTCGTCCGGCCGGCACTCTTCCAGGACGACGTCCGGGTCGAGGTTCAGACCGTTTTCCAGGAAAAGGTTGCCGGGCGTGACCAGCAGGACTTTGCGCGGGCGGGGCGGGGACAGGACGAGCGAAGCCTGGTTGTCCGTCGCCAAGTCGTCTTTCACGTCGTCGAGCCGGGCCGTCACCACGCCGCCGTCTTTGAGCAGGGGGCTGTCGAAGGTCTCGGACTGCATCCCGTTCGCGAGATTCAGGGCGCGGGCGTCCACCAGCTTACCATCTTTGAGCAGCGTCAGCGTCCCGCCGCCCCCGTGAGGCCGTCCGCCCCCGTCCTGCACCTGCGCGAAGACTTCATAATTGCCCGACTGCGGGTTACGCCGCCCATCCAGCCGCGTGATGGCGAGGTTATCCGGCGTGGCCGTGCCCACCGGAATTAGCCGGACATCCGTGCCGCCCAGTGGAAGCTGCGCCAGCTTGCGCCCGTCGTCGGGGGAGAACGCACCGTCCGAGAAGACGCGCACCTGCGCCCCGCGCCGCGTCCCGACCAGCGACTGCGCCAGAGTCAGCGCAGCGGCCATGTCCACGGGCGTGTCCGTCGCCGCCGCGCCGTCAACCGCAGCCTTCAGCCGTCCCTTATCTCCCGTAAAGCCCGACAGGACGGAACTCGGCTTGCTGGACGCCGTGAGGACGGTTGCCACGTCACCCAGCCGCATTTCGCGGTCTATGAGCTGGTCCGCCGCCTCTTTGGCCGCCGCCAGCCGCGTCGGGCGGACATCGGTGGCGTTCATAGAGGCAGAGGTGTCTAAAATAATGACGACCGTGTGCCCCGCCAGCCCTTCCCCGTAGACGAAGGGCCGGGCGAGAGCGAAGACGAGCAGGAAAGCTGTCAAGAGTTGCAGAAACAGGAGCAGGCTGCGCCGCAGCCTCTGGAACGGGGCGTTCGCCTGCGTCTCTTGCAGCAGGGTGTTCCACAGGTACAGCGACGAGACGGTCACGTCCTGCCGCTTCAATCGCAGCATCCACAGCGCGACGATGCCGCCGAGCAGCGGGAGCGCCCAAAGCAGGTTAAGGGGATTAAGAAGGTTCATAGATTAGGATGGCCCCCACCCCCGGCCCCTCCCCACCCCAATAAAGCCTTCGCAAGCGGGAGAGGGGAGACAGAGAGAAGGAGGCGTCAGCCGCCTGCGCTGCATCCTTTTCTTACCCCCCTCTCCCGCTTGCGGGGGAGGGGCCGGGGGTGGGGGCCGCTCTCGCTGACAACTATGCTACTATAATACCATGAACCTCACCGTCTTACAGCACCCGCTGGCGCAGCACTTTCTGACGCACCTGCGGGACCGGACCACCAAGCCCTCCCTGTTCCGCCTGCTCACCAAGCGGCTCACCGTGCTGCTGGCGATCGAGGCCACCCAGAGCTTGGCGCTGACATCGCGCGCCATCGAGACGCCGCTGGAACCCCTGGACAGTCCCGTCTTGGACGACTCGCTGGTGGCAGTCCCCGTCCTGCGGGCGGGGCTTGGGATGCTGGACCCAATTGTCGAGTTCTTCCCGGATGTCTCGGTCGGCTACATCGGCCTGGAGCGCGACCACGCCACCGCCGTCGCCTCGTCCTATTACGCCAAGCTGCCGCCCCGGATGAACGGGCGGACGACGCTGATTTTGGATCCGATGCTGGCGACGGGCGGCTCGGCGGCGCAGGCCATCGCCACGGTGAAGGCGGCCGGCGCAGGGCGGGTGCTGATGCTGTGCATCGTGGCCGCGCCGGAAGGCGCGGCGTTTTTGAACGCGGCGCACCCGGACGTGCCGATCTTCGCGGCGGGGCTGGACCGGGAATTGAACGACCTGAAGTACATCCTGCCGGGGCTGGGCGACTTCGGGGACCGGCTGTATGGGACGGAGATAACCCCGCCCTGACCCCCTGGTGACGCCGGCCCTTTCTCATTCACCGATTCTCAGGCGCCGATCTCGTACCACAGCGTCTTGAACTGCGGCCCGACGGTGAAGGTCAGGCTGCCGTTCGCGTAGGTCGCCGGCACGTCCCCCACCCGCTTGCCGGTCCCGTCCAGCGCCCAGACATGGCGGGGGCCGTTCATTTTCAGCGTTACGGTCGCCGGGATGCCTTCGGCGACGGTCGGGCCGTGGCCCCACTGGCTGCCGACGCTGGTGCGGTCGGCGTTCCAGCCCATGTTCTGGTTTTCCACCTTGCCCGCCAGCGTCAGCAGTAACTTCCGGGACTGGAAGATGATGTCCTGGTCCATCGCCGTCAGCGTCATGGCGGCGAAATTGTTGCCAAAGGCGGGGAACGTCAGCGTGTTCTGCCCCAGCGTCACGGTCTGGCCGCCGACGTAGCCGACGACGGCTTGGGCACTCGGAGTGACCGCAAGATACTGCGCCCCGGCGGTGGACTTCGTCACGGAAATTGCAGGAGGGAGGATATGCGAAGGCATTATGCCGGAAAACCCTGAAAACCCTATGCTGAGAAATCTAAAGCTCTTGAGTCTTGCCGCGTCGCCGGATGTATTCACTAAGGAAATACCGAGGCGTCGTGAGAAAAGGACCGAGTTGTCGGCCCCGCCTTCCCGCTTCCAGGCAGCGTCGGCAGTTAGCAGTCTTCCCACATCCGGCTTGGGGAGGTAGAGTGGCTTGTCACCTGCTGGTGGCATCGCCCCGAACACACCCCGCTCAAAAATCAGGGCGGCGGCGGGCAGGAAGGCGGTCTTGGCCGGGTCGCTGCTGATGCCGAAGTAGCCGTTAATCTTGTCGTTCGACGCCCCCGTGCCGTAGTCTCCGTAGTCGAACAGGTAGATCATGTCCCAGTCTTGGAAGGCAGCGAACGTCGCCAGTTCGGGCAGAGTCTCGGCACGGTAGTCGTTGGGAGCGGGGTGGTTGTATTCACTGACGCTGTAGGGCTTGCCGGCCACGCGATACTCGGCAAGGCCCCGAAGCGTGCCGCCGCCGCCATTGGCGAGGTCGGCGACCATCGAGGTGTTGGGAATGGTCCAGTCGTTCGCATCCCATGCCTTGTGCGGGAACGAGGGATGCTGCCAGTAGGCGTGGTTGTCGGCGAAGTCCATGTTCGCCTCGCGGGTCAGTCCGGTCAGCCCGCCCCAGGAGATTTGGGAGCACAGGACGTTCGCGCGGACGTGCAGATCGTTCTTCAGGTACGCCCGCATCTCTTCGGCATAAGACCGCTCGGTGTCGGCGAGGAACGCGATCCAGTCGTCATGCTGCGCTTTGAGGGCGTCACTTGGGATGTCTACGGTCTTCGTCCGAAGTGACTGGCCGGGCTGCAATCCCGCGCCCTCGGCGCCGGGGTGGATTTGCAGGTCGGAAATCCAGACGGTCCCGGTCTGGCCGCCCAGCGTGAAGGCGACGCGGGCGTGATTGGGAACCGTGTCGTGGGCGGTGAAGACATAGCGGAAGGTTTTCCAGTCGGTCGTCAGCGCGGCGCTGGCTTGCAAGCCGATGTTGTGCCAGTCGGCCTGGTCCAGCCCGGCGGAGACGGGCATCGTGCGGGCTTTGTCGGCTTTGGCGATGAACGAAACGGTGTAGGTGGTGCCGTCGGTCAGGTTTAGGCTCGTCTGATGCACCTGGACGTGCCAGTCCGTGCCGTCGGTCTGAGTCACACTGGCGTGAAGGACGGGGGGATACAGCCCGTCCCGGCGCGCGGCGTCCAAAGCCTCCGTTGCAGTCAACGGGATGATTTGGGCTTGCGAAGTCCCCTGGTGCTCGATAGACCACGGCGAGGTCTGGGTCAGAAGTCCGGGGCCGGTGGGCGTCAGGCCCGCCGTCCAGGCGGCTTGGACTTTGGCGTCCGCCCCGTACTTCCTGGTCAGCCAGTCGTTCCAGAAGCCGACGAGTTCGCCCCGGAACGGCTCCGGCAGGGTGTCTAAGCCCGTGCCGTAGACTCCCGCCCAGCCGTCGCCGACCAGGGAGTTCTCGTTGTTGATCTCGACCACGGCGACGGCGGGGTCCTGGGCGTAGGACAGATGGGTGTACGGGTTGACGTGGGTGAGCAGATCGTGGGCGTAGTTCTTCTGGAGGAGGATCATGCGGCGGTTAAACTCGTCCACGCGCTTGTCGAAGTCGGGGATCTGGTTGACGCTGGCGGGGAAGCCGTCGGCCTCTGAAAACGAGCGCGAAACGTGCAGGTTGAGGTTGGCGTAAATGCCGTTCTTTTTGAACTGGGCGATCAGGTAGTCCAGTTTGTCAAGCTGGGCCGGGTCAATGTGCTGGCGGTCCTTATACGACAAGTCCCAGATGTTCTGCCCCGCGCCCCAGTCGCTGTTGTCCATGTGGTGCATGCGGACCAGGTTGATGCCCAATTTGGCGAGCCGGGCGGCGACCTTTTCGGCGTCGGCGTGGGAAGGGAAGGCGGCTTTGGCGGCAAAATTGGTGCCGATGAACCGGACGCGGGTCCCGGTTTTGCTTTCAATAAAATGGCCGTTTTTGGGGACGAGGTAGCCATTGACGCCGGCGGGCCTGGCGTTCAGGAACGAGACATCGGTGATCGTGCCCGGCGCGGCGTCGTCCCAGGGGAGGACGAACGGGAACATCGCGGGCGGCGCCGCATTGGCGGGGACGGCGGGCGCCTGCGCCCAGGCCGCAGGGACCAGGGACAGCAGCGCCCCGGCGAGAGGAAAAAGAGCCTTGTTCATGGGAAATGCCTTTGGGCCGTTCAAAGCGGGAACGGCCTGGGATTAATGCTTTTGTTTCTATTATAGCACAGCCTGTTGACTTGCCGAGCCTGCCGGGTACAATGACGGCAGACTGCTCCTTGAGAAAGACACCCTCATGGCAACTCCCACCACCACGCCGCCTGCGGGCGGCAATCCGACGCAGCCGACGGAGCCGAGGCCGGCAGACCCGAACGCCTTGCCGGCGCCGCACCGCTACGACAGCACGCTGGGGCGCTGGCGGCACATCCTGTTCGGGCGGCCCCTGCCGACCTCGCGGGCCGACGAGCAGAAGCTGCCCAACTTCATGGCGCTGCCGATCCTTTCGTCGAACGCGCTGTCGTCGAACGCCTACGCGACCGAAGCCATCCTGGGAGTCCTCATCCTGGCGAAGTCGGGGGCGGGGGCCTTCCATTATGCTGTGCCCATCGCTTTCGCGATCTGCGCCCTGCTGATCGTGGTCACGCTGTCCTACATCCAGATCATCTACGCCTACCCGGAGGGCGGCGGGGCTTATCCCGTCTCGCGCGACAACCTGGGGCCTGTCCCGTCCCTGGTGGCGGGCGCCTCCCTGATGGTGGACTACCTGCTGACGGTCGCCGTGTCCGTGGCGGCGGGGGTCGCCGCCCTCATCGCCATGTTCGCGGGCAACGCAGCGGGCGTTTTGCTGCAGGACCACATTGTCGGCGTCTGCTTGATCTCCATTCTCGCGCTGACGCTGGCGAACCTGCGCGGCCTGCGCGAAGCCGGGGCGCTGTTCGCGGTCCCGACCTACGTTTTCATCGGCGCGATTATCGCGACGGTGATCGCCGGGCTGTATGCCATGGGGGCACACCCGGCGTATGCCCAGCCCGCCTTGCACGAAGGGCAGGCGAACGCCCTGAAGGGCGCGCAGGCGGGGGCGTCGGCGGTCGGGCTGATCTTGATCTTGCAGGCGTTCTCGCAGGGCTGCGCCGCCCTGACAGGCATGGAGGCGATCTCCAGCACGGTGCCCATCTTCCAGAAGCCTTCGGACAAGAATGCCGTCCTGACCATGTACATCATGAGCGGCCTGGCCGTCGTCATGTTCGCCGGGCTGACCTATGTCGCCGACGGCCTCGGCACCCCGGTCATGGACGCCAGCAAGCCCGGCTACCAGAGCGTGGTCAGCATCGTCGCCGACCGTGCCTGGCCGCACACCCTGCACTGGATCTTCTACGTCGTCCAGATCTCGACGGCCATCGTGCTGCTGCTGGCGGCCAACACCGCCTTCGCAGGCTTCCCGCAGCTCACCTCCATGATGGCGCGCGACGGCTTCCTGCCCCGGCAGCTCGCCAACATCGGCGACCGGCTCTCCTACTCCAACGGCATCGTCATCCTGGCCTTCGTCGCCGCAGCGCTGATCATCATCTTCCACGGGCTGGTGGACGCCCTGCTGCCGATGTACGCCATCGGCGTCTTCATCGGCTTCACCCTGGCACAGACGGGCATGGTCCGTCGCTGGCTGCGCCTGCGGACGCCAGGCTGGCAGACGTCTTTGTTTTTCAATGCCGTCGGGGCGGTGGCGACCGGAGTCGTGGTCGTTATCATCGCCGTCTCCAAATTCGATAACGGCGACCCGATCAGCCCCTACTTCCACTTCGGCCCCCTGCACCCCCACTATGGGGTCTGGATCGTGCTCGCCCTGGTGCCGCTGATGGTCATGCTGTTCCTACGCATCAGCCAGCATTACGCGGAGATCGGTGACGAGCTTTCGCTGGACCGGCTGGAAGCCGCCGCCCCGACACACAACACCGTGCTGGTCCTGGTCTCGCGCCTGCACCGGGGCATCATCGAGGCGCTTTACTACGCGCGCCTGACCAGCAGCGATGTCCGTGCAGTCTACATCGAGACGGACCCGGCCAAGACAGCGGCGATGAAGGAGTCGTGGAACGCGCATGTGCCGGACCTTCCACTCGTTATCATGGAGTCCCCTTACCGCTCGCTCGTCGGCCCCCTCCTGCGCTACATCGATGCCGTCCAGAAGGAGCGCGGCGACGACGTGGTCACCATCGTCATCCCCGAACTGGTCTCGCGCAAGCTGTGGCACCACCTCCTGCACAACCAGGCCGGCCCACTCCTGAAGCTGGCCCTCCTCAACCGCCGCGACGTGATCGTGACCAACGTGCGGTACTTCTTGGAGCACTGAAGGGTGGACTTTTGCGCTGGAGCCGGACGAGTCAGGACGCGGATGGAACAATCCATCCCCGCTCTAGCGGGCCTCAGTGCGTCAGAGGGGCCGTCGGTCGGTGGCCGGACAGGCGGTGCGAAATCTTTATGTTTCCTTTATACGCGACGGGACGATTTTTATTGTTTCTTTACATCTAATCCGCTACAATCCTCGGTGACGCCGTGCCGAACGACACGGGGTAAATCACACGGATTTTTTGGAAAGACCCCGTATGGCAACTGTGACACCTTCGACGCCGCCTCAAGGCGGCCAATCGCGCCAGCCGGCGGAGGCGAGGCCGGCGGACCCGGCCCCCCTCCCCCCGCCCCACAAGTACGACAGCGCCATGGGGCGGCTGCGGCGCATCTTCTTCGGACGTGCCCTGCCGACATCGGGGGCGGGGCACCAGAAGCTGCCAGTCTTCCTGGCCCTGCCGATCTTCTCTTCCGACGCCCTCTCATCCAATGCCTACGCGACCGAGGCCATTCTGTCCGTCCTGCTCGGCTCGGCCATCCTGACCGGCAACCTGCACTTCGCGCTGCCCATCGGGTTCGGTATCTGCGCCCTGCTGATCGTCGTCGTGCTGTCCTACCGGCAGGTGATCTTCGCCTACCCCGCCGGGGGCGGCGCGTACCCGGTCTCGCGCGACAACCTCGGCGTGGTCCCTTCCCTGGTCGCGGCGGCGTCGCTGCTGGTGGACTACGTCCTCACTGTGGCGACCTCGGTGGCGGCGGGCGTGGCGGCGATCATCACGGCCGTGCCCTCCCTGCACGAGCACCTGGTGCTGATGTGCATCCTGGGCGTCCTCGTCGTGACGGTACTGAACCTGCGCGGGGTCCGCGAGGCCGGCTGGGCGTTCGCCGGCCCCGCCTATCTGTTCATCTTTTCCATCCTCACCACGGTCGCGGCGGGTCTGATCGGCCTGGCGATCCACGCTCCGCACCTGTCTGAAGCGCAGAGGATCGGCGACAGCTACGCGGCGGCCAAAGCGGGCGTGTCCACAGTGGGGCTGTACCTGCTCCTGCGCGGCTTCTCGCAAGGGTGTACGGCCCTGACCGGCGTGGAGGCCATCTCCAACACGACGCCCCTGTTCAAAGAGCCGAGCGACAAGAACGCCGCCCTGACGACGGTGTGGATGGGCGGCCTGGCCGTGATGATGTTCCTGGGGCTGACGTATCTGACCGTGCGGTTCGGCATCCACGCCCACCTGGACGCGACGCAGAACGATTATCAGAGCGTAGTCGGCCAGGTGGCGAACACGGCCTGGCCGCCCGCGCTGCACTTCATGTTCTATGTGGTGCAGTATTCGACCGCCGTCATCCTGGTCATCGCCGCCAACGCCGCCTTTGCGGGCTTCCCGCAGCTCGCGTCCATGCTGGCGCGCGACAGCTTCCTGCCCCGGCAGCTTGCCAACATCGGCGACCGGCTTTCCTATTCTAACGGGATCATCCTGCTGTCCATTGCGGCCATTTTCCTGATCGTGATCTTCCACGGCATCGTGGACGCCCTGCTGTCGCTGTACGCCATCGGCGTCTTTACGTCATTCACGCTGGCCCAGATCGGCATGGTGCGCCACTGGCTCCGGGAGAAACAGCGGGGCTGGCAGGCGTCGCTGTTCTTCAACGCGCTGGGGGCGCTGGCGACCGGCGAGGTCACGCTCATCATCGCCGTCTCCAAGTTTGCCGACGGCGATGTCATCAGCCCACACTTCCACTTCGGCCACCTCTACCCGCGCTATGGGGCCTGGCTGGTCATCGTGCTGGTGCCGCTGATGGTGATGTTCTTCCTTCGGATTCGCTGGCACTACGACGAGATGCGTGAGGAGCTGACGCCGGAAGGGGCGATCCTGACGACGCCGACACACAACACCGTTCTGGTGCTCGTGCCCCGCGTCCACAGGGGCGTCCTGGACGCCCTGAGCTACGCCCGCCTGACCAGCGAGGACGTTCGCGCGGTCTACATCGAGACGGATCCCGACAGGACGGCGGCGATGAAGCGGGACTGGAACGCCTATGTCCCGGACATCCCGCTGGTCATCATGGAGTCGCCCTTCCGATCCCTGGTCGGCCCCCTCCTGCGCTACCTCGACGCCGTCCAGAAGGAGCGCGGCGATGATGTCGTCACCATCGTCATCCCCGAACTGGTCTCGCGCAAGCTGTGGCACCACCTCCTGCACAACCAGGCCGGCCCACTCCTGAAGCTGGCCCTCCTCAACCGCCGCGACGTGATCGTGACCAACGTGCGGTACTTCTTGGAGCATTAGGAGCGACGCCATGACGATTACTCTAACGCCCGACTTGGAGCGCGTTTTGGCGGCGCGCGCGGAGCGGCAAGGCACAACGCCCGAACTGCTGGCTCTCCATGACCTGCACGAGCTCTATCAGAAAGAGGAGCAGCCCACAGAGGAGCAGTTCGACGGGAAGACCCTTGTCGACGTGCTGGCCGGGCGCACCGGGACGATTCGGAGCAGTGAATACACGGGCGTACAACGTTCGCATCTTTCCGAAGGGAGAATAAAAGTTGACGCTTGCGGAATTCATTAATCACTGGCAGAAGTCCACACTGACCGAGAGTTCAGCCTCACAGTCACACTTCTCTCAGTTATGTGCCGTGTTGGACAAGCCGAATCCGACTTCCGATTTAACAGGGCAGGACTACACATTTCAAAAGGCCGTCACGAAGACGGACGGGAAGCCGGGATTTGCCGACGTCTGGAAGCGTAACCAGTTCGCCTGGGAGTACAAGGGCAAGAAGAAAAATCTCGCGGAAGCATACCAGCAACTACTAGGCTATCGCGAGGCCCTTGGAAACCCGCCGCTGCTGGTCGTCTGCGATCTGGACCGATTTGAAGTTCACATCAACTTTACCAATACGGACAAAAAAGTATTCGCCTTCCGCCTCGCTGACCTTGCTAAGAACGAACCGACACTGAACTGCGCCCTACCGCCGCTCGACGTCTTGCGCGCCCTGTTTGAAGACACCGACAAGTTGCGGCCAGACAAGATCAACGCGACGATCACTGAGGCAGCAGCCCGTAAGTTCGGGGAACTAGCCCGTAGTCTTCAGGGGCGCGGTCACGAACCGCATTCCGTTTCCCGCTTTCTGATTCGGTTGCTGTTCTGTTTGTTCGCTGAGGATGTCGGCCTGCTGCCGGAATATCTGTTCAGCGCGCTAGTGGAAAAGACCCGACTGCGCCCCGAAGAGTTCGGTAAGCGGGTCGGCCTGCTTTTTGGGGCGATGGCAAACGGCGGCTCGTTCGGCATTGAGGACATCAAGCGCTTCAACGGCGGACTGTTCACCGATGCCGATGTTCTGCCGCTGACTAAAGACGATCTGGCGGTTCTCGCTGAGTGTGCCTCTCTTCACTGGGCCAGTATTGAGCCTTCCATCTTTGGAACGCTCTTTGAGAGAAGTCTGGACCCCAACAATCGTGCCCGACTCGGGGCGCACTATACCAGCCGTGACGACATCCTCCTCGTCGTTGAGCCGGTACTGATGGCCCCGCTACGCCGCCGCTGGGCGGAGGTGCAGGCGCTGGCGGAGGCTCTAGTGGCGAAGAGGGCATCAACCACAGGGGCACAGAAGGTCAAGCTGACCGGTGACATTAACAAGATGTTGCAAGGCTTCTGTGAGGAGCTAGAGGCGGTGCGTGTTCTTGACCCGGCCTGTGGCAGCGGCAATTTCCTATACGTCGCCCTGCGCGCTCTGCTGGACTTGGAGAAGGATGTAATTACCTACGCGATTTCACACGATGCGGGCGGCTTCTTCCATCGTGTCGGCCCAGAGCAGATGCGTGGGCTGGAGATGAACGAATACGCGCATGAGCTGGCCCCGATCACCGTTAACATCGGCTACATCCAATGGCTCCAGGACAATGCGGGCGGCAGCCTTCAAGAACCTATCCTGCGCCACATGGACACGATCCACGAGCAGGACGCGATTTTGGCCCATGGCGCGGACGGCACTCTGGAAGAACCCGAATGGCCGGAGGCGGACGTTATCATCGGTAATCCTCCGTTCCTCGGCGGCAACAGAATCCGCCAGGAACTAGGCGGGAGCTATGTGGATGCGCTGTTTCAGCTCTACGAAGGGCGTGTCCCGGCCTTCTCTGACCTGGTGTGCTACTGGTTTGAGAAGGCCAGGGCTTTGGTCGAAGAGGGGCAGGTGAAAAGGGTTGGCCTGATCGCGACCCAAAGCATTCGCGGCGGTGTCAACCGCCGGGTGCTGGACCGAATTAAAGAGACTGGTGACATCTTCTGGGCACAATCTGATCGCGAATGGGTCCTGAATGGGGCGGACGTTCATGTGTCCATGGTCGGTTTTGATAACGGGACCGAGGCCGCGCGTGAGTTGGATGGCGCGGTTGTCAAAGCCATCAACGCAGATTTGACAGGCGCGATTGACCTGACAGGAGCGGCAGTGCTGCCGGAAAACGCGAGCATCTGCTTCATGGGGCCTTCTCCAAAAGGCCCTTTTGATGTTGATGAAGACCTTGCGAAAACCATGCTGGACGCGCCGGTTAATGTTAACGGGCGTCCCAACTCCGATGTGGTCCGCCCAGTCGTCAGTTCAACCGACATCGGTGGTCGCCCCCGGCATAAGTGGACCATTGACTTTGGTGCAATGCCACTTGAGGAAGCCCAGCAGTACGAACTGCCTTTTGAGTACCTCAAGCGAACGGCTTACGAGAAGCGGTCGCAGATCGCTGAGAAAGGCCGTGCCGCAAAGTGGTGGCAGTACGCGCGGTTTCGTCCAGAAATGCGAAAAGCATTGGCAGGGCTTGACCGCTTCATTGCGACAGGGAGCGTGGGCAAGCACCGTCACTTCATCTGGGTAGAGCCTGAAGTTCTTTGCAACCAGGGAACGTGTGTTTTCGCCCGCGCCGATGACTACGCCTTTGGTGTCCTTCATTCCCGCGCCCACGAACTCTGGGCGAGAATCAAAGGGACGCAGCTCCGTGAGAGGGAGAGCGGGTTTCGGTATACATCAACCACGACCTTCGAGACGTTCCCATTTCCCTGGCCCCTCGGTCAAGAGCCGGTGGACGATCCTGAGGCCAAAGCCATCGCTAAGGCCGCTTCCGCTCTCGTGGATGCGCGCCAAAGCTGGCTTAATCCTCCCAGAGCGACGCCTGCGGAGCTAGCGGAAAGGACTCTCAACAACCTCTACAACAGCCGCCCAACTTGGCTTGATACACTGCACACGAAACTAGATTCGGCTGTGCTGGCAGCCTATGGTTGGCCCGCGTTGCTTACGGATGCCGAACTGCTGGAACGCCTACTGGCACTCAATCAGGCTCGTGCGGGGGATAAAGTGCCCCCGACCGCTGATTCTGAGGGGACAGAGGGAAAGTTCCCATAGGTAACAGGACAGTGATACACTTGCCGAGGCAATACAATGCCTGGCTGGCTGGGGCGTGGCTGGCTCTGGGGGCAGTTCTCATAGGCGTGTCGGCAATGGACGCGGCGGCGCAGCCGGTCACGCTGACGGTGGAAGCGGGGCAAGTCGTGCGTCATGGCGCAGACAAGTTCGTCGGCGTCAACCTGAACTACATCCGCGACGCGGATGCGAACCGACCCAAAGCCCGCCCGCTGGACGTTGCGCTCAAGGACATGGGCGCGCGCTGGCTGCGCTACCCCGGCGGCGAGAAGTCCGACTTCTACCTGTGGGCGCAGCCGCCTTACAGCAAGCCACACCCGGTCTCGCTCGGCTATTACGGCACTGTGGCCGGGCAGCGCATGGACTTTGACGCCTACATCGCCCACTGCCGCGCCGCCCATGCGGAGCCGTATGTCGTGGTCGGCTATGGCGCCGAGAAGCGGACGGGGCGGTCCGAGGCGCAGTGGATCGAAAGCGCCGCCGCTTGGGTGCGGTACGCCAACATCACCAAGAAGTACGGCGTTCGCTATTGGGAGATCGGCAACGAGAACTGGAACAACGGCAAAGGGACGCCCGAAGAGATGGCCGAGATCGTCGTCCGCTTTTCGCGGGCCATGAAGGCCGCAGACCCCAGCGTCCAACTCGGGTCCAGCGGGAACGGTCGCGGCTGGTGGGCCAAATTCCTGCCCATAGCGGCGCCCACGCTGGACTTCCTCACCCTCAGCCTCTACAACTGCTGGGACTGGAAGGGCTATGACCATTTCGTGCAGCATCCCGAAGAAGACACCATCGGCGACGTGGAGACGGCCTTGAAGGCGATTGACAGGGACGCGCCGCCCGCCGATCGGGGGCGCCTCAAGGTGGTCGTGGCCGAGACCAACTCCAAAGATTACTCCCAAAACGGCTGGCCCGGCACGAACACGCTGGGACACACGCTGGTGACGTTCGACACGCTGGGGCGCGTCATGGCCCAGCCGCGCGTCCTCAGCGCGATGGTGTGGACGACGCGGTGGATGAACGACGGCGAGGCCAATGGCAGCCAGTGGTACGCGCTCGGCCCGGACAACGAGATTTTGCCCACCGGGCGGGCCGTCGCCCTGTGGGGCCAATTTGTCCAAAGCGAGCGGGTGGCAGTCACGGGCGGCGATAGGACGGTATCGGGCTACGCTAGTCGGTCCGGGGACGGGCGGGACCTGACCGTCTGGGTCCTCAATCGCGGCTACGAAAAGGCGAACGACGTCCGCATCCTGCTCCACTCGCCCCAGCCTTACCACCAGGCGGCGACTTATCAGCTTTCGGGGACCGGCCCCGATGACGCTGCCCCGCGCTGGGGGCAACTCTCGCCCCATGCTGTCGCGGGCCACGCCGTTTCCGGCCTGTCCTGCCCCGGCGTCTCCGTCACTGTCCTGGTGCTGAAGGCGGCGGGCGCGAAGCTGAATCGGCCCCAAAAATAAGGGAACGAAATCGCGGCGATTGTGGTATACTACAGTATCACATTCAAAAGGAGGTATCAACAATTGGATCATAGTTTACAGGGCGGTGGCGAAGGTTAGTCCTTTTAACCTTCGGGGCGGCTCAAACCTACGGGTGATGTTCACTCGCGGGTCATGAATGGCTACCTTTGCCACCAGCCCACCCCAGAAGCCTGAGAGAAGTCTTCGGACTCTTTTGGAAATCGAAAAGAGCAGCGCGGTGTTCCGCAGTCCCGTCGTGAGACGGCCTGCGTACAGCCGCGCTGCTTCTTTGTCTGCCGCTACCCTGGGCACAGCTACCCTGGGCACAGTGGCGCGTTTGACAAACCTCGCCCCATACCGTACAATACGGTATGTCGTACTCCACCTTCCTTTGCCCTATTTCCGAATTCCACATCGAGCACACCGTCATCTGCGGCCAGACCTTCCGCTGGCGGCGGGACAAAGGGGGGTGGTGGGCCTGCCTGCTGCCCCTGACCGACCCCGCGACGGGTCGGATGCAGCATCAGCTTGTCCGGCTATGGCAAGACGACGAGATGGTCTATTACGAGACCGGGCCGCGCCCGCACGACTTGGCCCTCGTCCGGGACTACTTCCGGCTGGACGTGGACCTGCCGGCACTGACCCGGCAGTTTGCCGCCGCCGACCCGCACATCCGGGACGCGGTGCGGGAGTTCGCGGGCCTGCGCGTGATCCGTCAGGACCCCGTGGAGTGCCTATTCTCCTTCCTCTGCACGCCTGCCGCGCCGCTGTATCGCATCCGGCGGACCCTCACCGCGCTGTGCCGCGAGTTCGGGGACAACTTCCCCGGCGGCGAGGTGGCAGGGCTGGTTCATCATGCCTTCCCGCCCATGCACCGGCTGGCGGAGTCGTCGGTTCCGCACCTGGCCGGGACGGGCTTGGGCTTCCGCGCGCGCCACGTCAAAGAAACGGCGCAGATGGTTCTGGCGAACGGCGGCGCGGGCTGGCTGTTCGGCCTGCGCGCCCTCCCCTATGCCGAGGCGAAAGCGGCCCTGCTGACCCTGCCGGGCATCGGCGAGAAGATCGCCGACTGCGTCTGCCTGTTCTCGCTCGACAAGGACGGGGCGATTCCGGTGGACACGCACATTTGGCGCATCGCCCAGCGGACGTATCTCAAGGGGACGCCCGCCGCCAAGACGCTGACAAAAGCCGGCTATGCCAAAATCGGCGACCGCCTGCGCGCGCAGTTCGGCCCGATGGCCGGGTGGGCGCAGCAGTACCTGTTCTTCCACGATCTGTACCAGAAGGGGGCCTGGGAGGCCTATACGGCCCTTTACCAGCCGCTCGTCGAGCCCATCCGGCTGATGAAGAAGTGATGCAGATGCCGTCCCCATGTACTTGCTCGATTATTTTTGAGTGGCGATCCCCCACCCGACAGCGGAGCCGACCAGCAGAAGCCAGGCGGGGGCGATTTTCGTGCGCGAGGCCAGCACTAGCGCGACGGCGGCGACGACCGCCAGCGGCCAGGACGTGACCGAAGCCCGCGCCAGGCTCCACGCCGTCGCACCGAACAGTCCGACCACGGCGGGAGCGGCCCCCGCGCCGAAGGCGCGCAGACAGCGGTTCTCGGCCAGACGTTCCACACCCGCCGCCGCCCACCCCGCCAGCAGCGTCGGGGCCAGGAACACGCCCACGGTGGCGGCGACCGCCCCAGGTACGCCCGCCGCCTGGTAGCCGATGAATGTCGCCAGGATCAGGACCGGGCCAGGGGCGACGTAGCCGAAGCCGACCGAGGCGGCGAAGGTCTGGGGGCTGACCCAGCCCGCCGCGACGCTGATGCGCTCGATCAGGGGCAGGGCGGCCTTGCCGCCGCCGAAGGCGGCCAGGCTGATGACCAGGAAGCGGCTGAACAGGTTCCAGAGCAGGTGCTCGTTCACGCCCGCGTCCTCCTGGACTCCCGCACGATCCCCAGCAGCCCCGCCAGGGCCACCAGCAGCGCGGGGTTGAGGTGGAGGCGCACCGAGCCGAGGAACACCAAGGCGGCGACGGCCACGCCGTCCCAGCCCTGGAGGGGCTTGCGCCCCAGCGTCAGCATGGTCGCGGCGATCAGGCCCACGGCGGCGGCAGTCAGGCCCTGCAAGGCGGCGGCGACGCCGTGGAGTGGGCGGAGAAGGTGGTATGCGGCGGCGAAACCCAGCATGACAAGGAACGAGGGGAGCAGGAACGCGACGGCGGCCGTCAGCATCCCCGCCCAGCCGCGCAGACGCCAGCCGAGGAAGGCCACGACCTGCACGTTGGTGGAGCCTGGCAGGAGGTTGGCGTAGGTGAGGGCCTGGGTGATGTCGGACGAGGCCAGCCAGCCGCGCCGCTCGGCGAAGTCCCGTTCGAGCAGGGCGATGGTCACAGCCTGGCCACCCCACGCCTGCGCCCCCAGGCGCAGGAACGCCAGGGCCATCACGGGCACCGAGGGCTGCTCCCTCAGAAACTGATCCATCAGAAACTGATCCATCAGAAACTGATCCCATATTTGAGTTTGACCTGCGAGAACTGGTCGTTCACGCCGTCGTGCTGGATGTGGTGGAAGAAAGAGAGGCCGAGGGTGCGTCCATGCGGCAGCTGGCGGATGACGGCGAATTCCGACTCCTCTTTCTCCGTGGGTTCAGGGTCGAGTTCGCCCCAGTTCTCGTAGCGATGGTAGTTCGTCTCCAGCGTCCAGGCGGGGGCGAAGCCGTAGTCCAGGGTGGCAGCGAAATCGGCGAACAGCCGCCCGCCCGACAGCCGCTTCTCGGCGGCGATGTTCGGGGTCAGGATGACAGTCTTCGACAGCGGCAGCCTGGCCGATAGGGTTAAAATGCCCCAATAGTAAGTGTCGTGGAATCGGAAATTGTCGTGATGGAGCAGCGCAGGCGACAGCGAGAAGACCTTCGTGAGCGGGACGGTATAGGTTCCCTGGACTTCCAGTTTCTGCTCGTTGATGTTTCGGATCAACTGACCTGGCGGATCGGCGTTGTAGGAGCCGTCGTAGTAGTTCTCCACGCGCAGATCGAAGACCTGGCCATGGAGCAGGGCATAGTCCAGGGTCAGTTTCTCGTTCAAGGACGGTGCGGGCCGTCCCAGAGTGGAGGAGTTGCCCGTCAGAAGCAGGCTTCCCGTGAGGGGCGGCGCGGCGGGCGGCAGGGTGGTACTCTGGGGCCGGGACACTTGGGCGGGCTTCTGCTGCTGGACAGCGGGCGGGGGACTGGCCTGCGCTCCCGTGTCGGGGGCGGCCTGGCTCTGAGCGTAGGCGATAGGAGCCAAGCCCAGCACGAGGGCGAGCGTCACCAACATGGCGATACGACAATGCAACGATCAGACCGCCCTTCTCGCACGGAGGCGGTGAGCGGCGACGATGCGCCAGATTGGGAACAGCAGCACTACGGGCACGGCAACCACGACCAGCAGGAACTTGTCGGGTTCCTCAATGCGGAACGGCTCGTAGCGGGCGAACTCGTTGGAGATCGTCAGCGCGTGGACCAGACCCAGACCCAGCACGGCATAGGAGCCGTAGTGAAGGACACGCCACTGGCGGCGAGGCATCCTCTTGATGTTCAGCGATGAGACGGTGACGACAATCAGTGCGTAGGCGGCGAGCGTGCCCCAGGCGATCAGGATTCCCTGCTTGGGCGCGGTGAACGGGACGAAGACGTTCCACCAGTGCATTCCCGTGGTCGCGTGGGCCAGGAGCAGCGGGATCGGGTGCAGGAGGAACAGGGCCGCGCCGACCAGGGAGAGCGTGCGGTGGTACTTGAACGTCTGGCCTTTAAGGAACTTGATCTTCTGGGCCGTGCGGGAGGCCAGCAGGGTGCCGCCGACGCTGCTGACGATCAGCAGGGCCAGCCCGAGCAGGCCAATCACACGGGCGATTTTGAGCAGCAGGTCGTCGGGCATGACGTTTCTCCAGTGCTAAATGAAGCGGTTTGAAACACATTCTACCCCATAGTGTGACCGTCAGGCCGATCCGCCCGCTGAAGAAGCAGCCAACTCCTCTATGTACACGAAATCCTTATGGAACTTTCCGGGGCGCCGCTGGGTAGAACGGGGAGACATGACGACAGAACCGGCAGGGGAGGAAGCACAGGCGCGCCGGGCCGCCTTTGCGGCGCTGGCGCACCGGCATGAGGCGGCGCTGATGGGTGCGGCCCTGCGTCTATGCCAGGGGGACTACACCTGGGCGCAGGACTTGGTGCAGGACGCGCTGATCCGCGCCTACCTGGCGTACCTGACGGGGCGCTTCCGGGAAGGCTCCAATGCCTGGCCCTGGCTGCTGCGTATCCTGACCAACCTGTTCATCAACGAGTACCACCGGCGACGGCGGTACGAGTCGGGGATGGACCTGGACACGCTGACCTCTTCAGAGGAGGCGGGGCCGGCCCAGACTCACGCCGCCCCCCAGGACGTGCCGGGCGTCGCCCTGCTGGCGGGGACGCTGGACGAGGAGCTGGAGCGGGCGCTGGCGATGCTGCCCGAAGTTTTGCGGCTGTGCGTGCTCCTGGTGGATGTGGAAGGGCTGGAATACACCGAGGCGGCCCAGGCGCTGGGCGTCCCCGTCGGCACGGTTCGCTCGCGTTTGGCGCGGGGGCGGATGAAGCTCCACGACCTGCTGCAAGACTTTGGCCGCCGCCGGGGATTAATCCCGTGACGCGGGGAAAGGGCGACACGACTATGAAAAAACTGGACCCGACGGACCTGAAGCCGTGCCCGCACATGCGGACGCTGGTTTCCGCTTGGGCGGACGAAAAGCTGACGGGGCTGGCCCGTTGGTACACGGAGCGGCACGTCCAAGCCTGTCCCCAGTGCCAGTCCTCGCTGCCTTTCCTGCGCGGGATGCGCGCGCGCCTGCTGAGTCTGGGAGGGCAGCCCGCCGACGCCGGCCTGGAGCCGGAACGCTGGCGGCGGGTCGAGGCGGCGTGGGAGCAGGCCGAACGCAGCCTGACCCCACCCCCGCGCGGATAGCCGGAGCCGCCGCCTGCCGGGAACTTCCGTTTGATTTGCGAGGCTTGCGGGCATGATGAGGACATCACCCCAGTACGAGTCGCTTTGCCTCGAAGGCAAGGCGGAAGGAGAAGAACATCATGCGCTTAATTTCGCGGGTCGCCGCCCTCGTGTGCGTTCTAGGGATTGCGCTCCTGTCACCGATGGCGCAGGCCGACAAGCACGACAGCAACACGCTGCACAAGCTGGGAAAGGCTATCGAGTACCCCATTCGCAAGACCACGGAGAATGCCAGCGTGGACATCCACCGCGCGGAGGGCCGGAAGTCCGTCGTGCATCGGCGCAACGGCAACCGTACCTACCGGGCGGTCGTGACCCCTAATGGCGGTCTCTACCGGAAGTCCCGCGTCGGCTATCACGGCCATCATCGGCGCCACCGTTAAGTCGGCGCCACCGTTAAGCAGGATAAAAGAGGGAGAGCACTAGGCTCGCCCTCTTTTATTCGCTTACACCGGCCACTGTTCGGGCAGCGCTTCGGGCCGGACGCCCTCGCTCTCCATCAGGTAGTGCTTGCCCGACTGCGAAGCGTCCAGGAAGCCGTGCATAGCGTCCAGCACATGAAACGTCAGCTCTCCGCTCGCCCGGTGCGGGCGGCCTTCCCTAATGGCATAGGCCATGTCGGCAACGCCGATGCCCCGGCTGTTGTCGGCGTAGCCGTGCGTCAGCGGGACTTCCTCCCATTTGCCGTCGCGGTACAGCTTCACGGCCCCGCTGAACATGTTCGGGTCGGGGACGGACAGCGAACCTTCCGAGCCGTGAATCTCGATGGGCGGCAGGTTGTGCGCCCAGACGTCGAACGATGTGATGATGGTGCCGACCGCCCCGCCGGCGAAGTCCATGATGCCCGCGATGTGGGTGGGCGTCTCGACGACGATCTTCTGGCCCGAGAGGGGCTGGCTGGTGATGAGGCGCTCCGGGAACGACATCTGGGCCGACCCGGTGACGCGCTTCAGGGGGCCGAGGAGCGAGACCAGCGCGGTCAGGTAGTACGGCCCCATGTCGAACATCGGGCCGCCGCCGGGCTTGAAGAAGAATTCGGGGTTCGGGTGCCAGGTCTCGACGCCGCGCCCGAGCATGAAGGCGGTGGCGGCGATGGGCAGCCCGATCGCGCCGTCGTCCACCAGCTTGCGGCACGTCTGAAGGGCCGCGCCTAAAAACGTGTCCGGGGCGCCCCCGACGCGCAGGCCCTTCGCCGAGGCTGTTTCGAGCAGATCGCGCCCTTGCGCGCGGGTCAGCGACAGCGGCTTCTCGACGTAGGCGTGCTTTCCTGCCTCCAGCGCGGCCTTGCAGACGTCATAGTGCGCGCCCGGCACGGTCAGGTTGATGACGATCTCGATTTCGGGGTCGGCCAGCAGCTCGTCCACATAGACGGCTTTGGCGACGCCGTGCTCCGCCGCCTTCGCCTGGGCGCGGGCCATGTCCAGGTCGGACACGGCGACGATGTCCAGGATGTCGAACTTTTTGCCCGCTTCGAGGTAAATGTTGCTGATGTTGCCGCAGCCGACGATGCCGACTTTCATGGGTGTCATGGGGAAATCCTGTCTTCGGTGGCATTGATAGGGGGCGGTTCGGCGTAAGGGCTGCGATTTCCTCCCCGGTTGCAAGGCTCTGGGAGTGTTTTGCCCTTAAGCCTCGTCTTCGGGAAGCAGCCTCTGCGCGCCGTGGAGCAGGCGCAGCAGGAAGATGACCGATTCGGCCTCTTCCGGCGGCGCGGCGGGGTCGGGCGGGAGGATCATGAACAGGACGCGGACGGGTGTCCCGCTGCGCTTGCGGGTGGGGCCGTAATACAAGAGGCGGCGGACCTCGCGGCCATAGTGATCCGTGGCGTCTTCATCCCTGGCGTGGGACAGCGGGCCGGGGAAGCCGGTCAAGTCTTCTACTGCCACTTCCAAATCATCGAGCCATCTAGCCGCATAGTCTGGGCCGGGGGTGCGATTGAGGTAGAGATAGAAGGCGTCACGATCGCTGTCGTAAGGGTCACTGTCAACGACGACGTACCGGCGTGGCGCATCCTCCGGGAACTTGTTCATATCAGCCCCAGCCGTTCCGCCTCCGCAATCCTTTCCGGCGGCAAAGAAGCCAGTACCGCGTCCCCCTGCTCTTCAAGCTCCTCGTGCGTCAGATGCGACCGTTCGGGCAGGCTGTACTTGCGGCGCATCTCCGCCATTGACTCTGTGTGCGGACGGCGCGGGCCGTCGAGCATGGCCTGCATCTCGGCGCGGCCGGCGGCCTGGCGCTCCCGGCGCGCGATGAACTGCATCATGGCCGTCTCGGCCAGAGCCGTGACGTCTTCCTCCGGCGCGGCGACGGCTTCCAGCCGGGACACCACTTCATCATTCACCATCAAAGCCGTCATGGGAAACCCTCCTCTCGGCGCTGCATACTCTTATCCTCAGTATACCACTTTCGGGGGCGGCTCAGGGGCGGCCATGTGCTATAATGGGTTTATGACACGCCTGGTTTTGCACAACACGCTCACACGCTCGAAAGAAGTCTTCACGCCCGCCGACGACCGGACGGTCAAGATGTACTGCTGCGGGCCGACGGTCTACAACTACGCCCACATCGGCAACCTGCGGACGTATATCTTTGAGGATTTACTGCACCGGACTTTGAAGCTGCACGGCTGGGCCGTCGAGCATGTAATGAACATCACCGACGTCGGCCACATGACCTCGGACGCCGACGCGGGCGAGGACAAGATGGCGAAGGCGGCAGAGCGCGAGCAGAAGTCGCCCTGGGACATCGCCAAGTTCTACGAGGAAGCCTTTTTCCGGGACTCGGCCCGGCTGAACATCATCCGGCCCGATGTCGCCCCGCGCGCCACCGACCATGTTGCCGAGATGATCGCGCTGATCGAGCGCCTCGAAGCGCAGGGCTACACCTATGAGACGGCCGAGGGCATCTACTTCGACACGGCCAAAGACGCCGACTACGGCAAGCTGGCCGGGCTGAACCTGGGCGCGCAGCTCGCCGGGGCGCGCGAGGACGTCAATGTAGACGCGAGCAAGCGGCACCCCGCCGACTTCATCCTGTGGTTCACCAACAAGCCGACGCACATCATGAAGTGGCCGTCCCCGTGGGGCGAGGGCTATCCGGGCTGGCACATCGAGTGCTCGGCCATGAGCATGAAGTATCTGGGCGAGACGCTGGACATCCACTGCGGCGGCATTGACCACATTCCCGTCCACAACACCAACGAGATCGCCCAAAGCGAGTGCGCGACCGGCCACCCGTTCGCCCGCTTCTGGGTGCATGGCGCGTTCCTGAACGTCGTGTCGCCCTCGGCGGACGCGGGCGGCGCGGGGAAGATGTCCAAGTCCGGCGAGAACTTCCTGACCGTGCAGCGGCTGATAGACAAGGGTTATGATCCTCTCGCCTACCGCTACCTGTGCCTGACCGCTCATTATCGCTCCGAACTCGCCTTCAACGTCGAGACCTGGGAGTCACTCAACGCCGCGACGAAAGCCTTGGGCAAGGTCTACGAACTGAAGGCGCGCATCGGCGAGGACGACGGCCTTTCCGACCAGGAGTATGCGCGGGCGCGTCAGACGGTCTTCGACGCCATAAGCGACGACTTGAACCTGCCCCGCGCCGTCGCCGCCTTGCACGAAGCCAAGTCCTACCGCCTGTGGCGCGAGTTCGACTCGGTCCTCGGCCTGGACATTGAGGCGCGCTCCCGCGCAACGCTCCCGACGGCGGAGAATGACGCGGACGACTTGCCGGCGGACATCCTCGCCCTGAAAGGGCAGCGCGACGACGCCCGCAAGGCCAGAGACTTCGTCCGCTCGGACGCGCTGCGCGCCGAGATCGAGGCGCAGGGCTACACGGTCGGCGACTCGCCGTTAGGGACGGTGGTCAAGAAGAACTTGCTGTAGGTACGGAATCTGTAGGTACGGAAGAGGAAGGGGACAGGAGGGCGCACGGTTTAGAAAGGGCACACGGTTTAGGAAGGGCGCACACGCAGGTGCGCCCCTACGGGTGAAAGGCATTATGGGTGGTCGCAGTCGCCCGTTTCGGTGAAGCAAGGGAGGGCTTTTCATGTCACAGCATCTACAGTCACGTCGTCTGCCGGGGCACGATCAATATCATACCTCCCCGCGCCTGTCGGGCTTTGATTACACGAAGCCGGGCAGTTACTTTGTCACGGGTTGTACACACAACCGGGCCTGCCTTTTCGGAGAGATTATGGACGGTCAACTGAGGCTGAATGAGGCAGGGAAGATGGTGGAGCGTTGGTGGCGGGAACTGCCGAACAAATTCCCCCAGCCCGTAGCTGACGTTCATGTGGTGATGCCGAACCACATTCACGGCATTATCACGATCCGTGGGACGGTAGGGGCGGACCTGCGTGTCCGCCCTTCTGTGGCAGGTGACCGCCCTTCTGTGGCAGGTGTCCGCCCTTCTGTGGCAGGTGTCCGCCCCTCTCTGGAAGGCATCTGCCCGCCACGGACAGAAGGGGCGCAAGAGACAGAAGGGGCGCAAGAGGCTACATCCCTAATGACAGTGATGCAGTGGTTCAAGACGATGACGACCAACGAGTACATCTGCGGCGTCCGTCAGGCCGGTTGGTCGCCGTTCGATGGAAAGGTCTGGCAGCGCAGCTTTCACGATCACATCATCCAGGATCAGGAAGAAGGGGACAACATTTGCCGGTACATCGCCCAAAATCCTGCGCGCTGGGCGGAAGACGAAGAAAATCCCACCGAAATGAAAGGGCCACCGAAATGAAAGGGCCGACACATAGGTCGGCCCCTACGGGCGAAGGCTCACGCCCGTAGGGGCGCACCTGCGTGTGCGCCCTTCCTAAACCGTGTGCCCTTCCTAAACCGTGCGCCCTTCCTAAACCGTGTGCCCTCCTTCTCACGGATCGGCCCCTGCACAGGTGCTATCAGGTATAATGCCTCCAAGCCCCGGCCGGGTCAGGAGCGAGCCGCCATCAGGTGTCTCTGCCGCCCCTTCCACACGCGGTTGAGTGATGCTATCTGAACGCTCGTCCTTCGTATCGGCCCGGCTACGGGGCTTGCTTATTCCAACGAATTTCAACAGTGACGGGCAGAGGTGGCGATGGGCGCTTCTTCTCATGTGATCGCGGCGCTGCTTGCCTTCGGAGTGGAGTTCGGAGTCATCCTACTCCTGATCCTCTGGGCGGCGGCGATGCAGAAGCGGCGGCTGGCGACAGGGACCATGAACGAGATCATCATCAAAGACACGCACCGGGGCTTGTGGTACGAGGACGGTGTGCTGACGCGAATCTTGGAGGCGGGGCGCTACGTTTTCCCCAAGCCGCGCCTTTTCGGGCGCGTGCCCAAAGTCGAGGTCGTGCTGGTGGACGTGCGCGAGCGGGACCTGACGATCAAGGGGCAGGAGATATTGACGGCGGACAAGGTGGCGATCCGGGTCAGCATCATCGTCCAGTTCCGCGTGACCGACCCGCGCGCGGCCCTGCATGAAGTGGAAAAGTACGAGGACCGGCTGTACAGCGATGTGCAGCTCGCCGCCCGGCGGTCGCTGGCCTCGATGCCTCTGGAAGAGATTCTGACGAACCGCAACCAGCTCTCCGAGGACATCCTGCGGGACGTCAAGGAGATCGCGGCCACCTACGGCGTCGCCATCTTCCGGGCAGACGTGAAAGATTTGATCTTCCCCGGCAACTTGCAGGAGATCATGAACAAGGTGCTGGCGGCGGAGCGCATGAGCGAGGCGCAGTTGGTGGAAGCGCGGACGAAGGCGGACGTGCAGCGGATCGAGGCGCAGGCCAAGACGGAAACGCAGCGGCTCCAGGCGGACGCGCTGGCCGAAGCGCAGCGGCTGGCGGCGACGGTCGAGGCGGAAACGCAGGGGGTCAGGACGCAGGCCGAGGTAGACGCCCTGCGCGCCCAGGACCAGGCCGCGCAGGCGTACACGACCCACCCCGCCCTGCTGCGCCTGCGCGAGCTGGAAACGCTGCGGGAGCTGGCGAAGTCCGCCAACGCGCGCATCTACATCGGGTTCGACAAGCACAGCCGGCCGGCGGACGAGGCCGGCGGCGACTGAGGAGAAAAGGATGACACTGACGGTCCAAGAGTATGCCGCCCGCGCGCTGGAGAAGGGCGCGGAAGACCTGATCACGGCGGCGCAGGCGACGCCCGTAGACCAGCGTGCCTGGCAGCCGCTGGAGCGCGGGCGCACAGTCGTAGACCAGGTGGCCGAGTGCGCCATGATCAACGGCGGTTCCGCCGAAGTGGTCAAGAACCGGGCCTGGGGAAATCCAGACATGGCGGAGTGGCGGCAGGCGCAGGCCGCGCTGGATACTCTAGAGAAAGCCGTGGCGCGGCTGCGGGAGGGCACAGCGGCGCTGACCGCCGCCGTCCGGGCAACGCCGGACGAGGTGTTGGAGCTAGAGATCACACTGCCCTGGGCCACGCGCTCGCTCGCCGACGTCTTCCTGCTGCCGTATTGGAACATGTCCTACCATGAGGGCCAGATCGTCTACATCCAGAATCTGGGAAAAGGCTAACGACGCCGGTAGGACAGCTCCAGACCCAGGCCGATGGGGACGGTCAGGGTGTCGTAGCGACCGTCGGCGCGGACGGCTTCTCCATAACCGGCAAGGTCTTCGGCATGGGAGAGCAGGTTGTCGGCGACGACTACGCCGCCGGGCTGGACGTTGTCTTTGAAAAGGTTCCAGGCGTCCAGGTACAGCTCCTTTTCGGGGTCCAGAAAGACCAAGTCCCACGGGCCGGGGAGCGTCGGGAGCAGAGCCAGCGCGTCGCCGAGATGCTGGGTCACGAGTGGGGCCAGACCGCCACGCGCCAAATTAGCTTGGGCGGCCTCGTACTTGGCGGGCAGCAGTTCCAGCGTGGTGACATGGCCACCGGTCTCGCGCGCGGCGAGGGCCAAATGCACGGTGGAGAAGCCGACGGACGTTCCGATTTCCAGAATGGCGCGGGCACCCGCCGCCTGCGCCAGCAGGCTGAGAAATCGGGCTGAGTCCGGGTGCAGGGAGCGCGGGCGAAGCCACTTGTCCTCGGTCTCCTCCCGCGCCTTCGCATCCACCGCGTCCATGTCGGCGAGCAGGGCTGCGATCTGTTCAGTGGTTTCCATAAGCCTCACATCCCGTAAAGAAGGCCGCCGCCGACAATTTCTGTCGGCGGCGGCCTTTGTGCGAAAAGACTTCAGTAGGCCCCGTGCGCGGTCAGAACAGCGGGGACGGTGCGGGCGAGCAGGACGAGGTTGAGGGCAAGGGATTGGCGGCCGATATATTCCAGGTCCAGGTCCATGGACTGCTCGAAGGAGAGGTTCGCGCGGCCCGAAACCTGCCACAAGCCGGTCAGGCCGGGCGTCACCGAAAGCCGCAGGTGCTGCTCCGGGGAATACAGGGCGACCTCGCGGGGGAGCGCGGGGCGCGGCCCGACCAGAGACATCTCGCCGCGCAGGATGTTCAGAAGCTGCGGCACCTCGTCGAGCGAGTATTTCCGCAGGACGCGGCCCACGCGGGTGACGCGCGGGTCATGGCGCATCTTGAAGACCGGGCCGGTGCGCTCGTTCGCCCCGAGCAAGGTTTCCAGCCGCTGCTCGGCGTCGGTATACATCGAGCGGAACTTGTAAAAGGGGAACTCGCGCCCGCCCTTGCCGACGCGGCGCTGGATGAACAGGACCGGGCCGGGACTGTCGAGCCGGATCAGGAGGGCGATGACGGCAAGGAGCGGCAGCAGCAGCAGCAAGGCGGCGGAGGCCACCACGACGTCTAGAACGCGCCGCCCTACCGCGTCGGCGCGCGACACGCGGTTCCGAGGGAGGACGCATCGCGGCACCGCGTGAGACGCCGCATGGGTGACTCTCTGGGTTGAGACTTGGCTTGGTTGGGTCGAGATCGGGACGCTCATAACACTTTTCCTCGGCTCAAAATTTTTCCCTCGGCTCAATGCTTTCCAGTATTCGTACAGTGCATAAATCATGCCAAAAGTGATGGTATGGCTCAACTTACCAAGAAGTTCTTGGGGACAGCCGCTGTCTTAAGCCTGCATCAGTAAGGTAAGCCACACATCAACGGCCCGGCGCGATTTCTTGGCCCCGGACGGGGTAGAATACGTCACTGCTAGTTCCCACAAGATTGCCTTATGAACCCACCTTTTTCCCAGGCGCAGTGGCTCTGGACGACCGCCACCGGCCACCCGGCCTACGCCGTCCGCCGCTTCCGCACCACACTCGAAGTCGCCGAAGCGCAAACGCTGCACATCCACGTTTCCGCCGACAGCCGCTGCCTGCTCTTTTTTGACGGCGAACTGTTAGGACGCGGCCCGGCCCGGTCGGACCTCCGGCATTATGTCTACGAGACCTACACCGCTCCCGCCGCGCCGGGGCCGCACACGCTGGCGGCCCTCGTCCTGGCGTATGGGGGCGCGCACAGCCCGATCGCCGAGGTGCATGAGCAAGGCGCGTTTGTGTTGGAAGCCCAAAATGAGCGCGGCGAAGTCGTCTGCGCGACCGGCGGGGACGGCTGGCGCGTCCAAACCGACACCGCTTACCAGCCCGCGCCCGTGACGCGGCACGACGGCTACTACGGCATCGGAGCCAGTGAGCATGTGGACGGCGCGCGCCTCCCGCACGGCTGGGAGCAGCCGGGCTTTGATGACACGGCCTGGGAGACGCCCGTCGCGATCTTCACCCCGTACCTGCGTGAGCGGCCCGGCGACCTGGCCGACCCCGGCGGGCGGTGGCGTCTGACGCCGCGCGACATCCCGTCGCTGCGCGCGGAGGCGCGTGCGTTCGCCGACTGGCCGGGCGCGCTCCCCATCCCCTCCGGGACGCGCCGCGAGGTGATTTTGGACGCAGGCGAGTATGCCATCGGCTATCCCGTCCTGTCGCTGGAAGGCGGCGCGGGCGCGACAGTGCAGATCGTCTACGCCGAGGCACGGACGAAGGACGGCCACAAAGGGGTCCGGGACGACCGGGACGGCACCGATGTGGAGGGCTTTGCGGACACCTACCGGCCCGGCGGCGGGACGGAAACCTACTCGCCGCTGCACTGGCGGGCGTTCCGGTTCGTCAAGCTCGTCGTCCAAACGGCGGACGCACCCCTGACGATACGCGACTTCTCGTACATTATGACCGGCTACCCCTGGGAGCGCCAAGCCGAGTTCGCCGTCGAGAACGGCCCCCCGCAACTCCAAGCTGTGCAGGATGTGGACTTTCGAACCCTGGAGCGCTGCACGGCGGAGACGTTCATGGACTGCCCCTACTACGAGCAGTTGCAGTACGTCGGCGACACCCGCCTCCAGGCGCTGCTGTCTTACGTCACGACCGGCGACACCCGGCTGGGGGCGCGCGCCGTCCGCCTGTTCGACTGGTCGCGCCTGCCGGACGGCCTGACGCAGTCGCGCTACCCTTCCCGGATGGAGCAGGTCATCCCGCCGTTTTCGCTGCTCTGGGTGCTCATGGTGGAAGACCTGTGGCGCTACGCGCCGGGCGAGGAGGCGACGGTCGCCGCTTGCCTGCCAGGGTGCCGGGGCATTTTGGAGTGGTTCGGCAGGCATCTCACCCCCGACGGCGTCCTGGGCGGGCCGCTGCCCTGGTGGAACTTCGTGGACTGGGCGGAAGGCTGGAACGTGAACGGCAATTACGGCGTCCCGCCCCCGACGGGCGCGGGCCTGCCGTCGGCGACGATCAACTTGCAGTACCTCGCCGCCTTGCAGGCGTATGTGCGCCTGCACGACGGCCTGGGGGACGCCCGCGAGTCGGAGTTCTGGCAGGCCGAGGCGGACATGCTGGCTGACGCGATCCTCTTGACCTTCTGGGACCCCGACGCCCGCCTGCTGCGCGAGGGGCCGGACGAGTCGTGGGGCTATACGCAGCACGCGCAGGCGTGGGGAATCCTCACGGACGTCATCCCCGCCGACGCCTGGGGCGACGTCGCCCACCGCCTGCACACGGACGAGACGCTGACCAAGACGACCTACTACCACACCTTCTATGTCGCCGAAGCCCTCGCCAAAGCGGGTCATCTGGAACACCTGTGGGACCACTGGCTCGCCCCCTGGCGCAAGGCTTTGGCCCTGCACCTGACGACCTGGCCGGAGCAGCCGGAGCCGACCCGCTCGGACTGCCACGCCTGGAGCGCCTGGCCTACCTACGCCTTCCTCACCCACGTTCTGGGCGTCCAACCCGCCGCCCCCGGCTTCGCCTCCCACGTCATCACGCCCAAGCGCGTCGCGGGCTGGGACAAGGTTTCGGGAACAGTAGCGACGCCAAACGGCCTGCGGCGGGTGACGGTGGATTGGACGGGCGGCGGAGCGGCAGAGGTGACGGAGCAGTAGAAGTAGACTCACCGGCTGCCTCTAGCGAGCCGGGAGGCCATCGCGGGGATTTGTAAAGATCACCCCCTAGCCCTCAGTTCTGGGGGATCGGAAAAACTCTGAAGAAGGGCTTTGACAGAAGGGCTTTGACAGACTTCCTCCCTCAGACTCCCTCAGAATTGGGGATGGAGGGGCGATCCGATCACGCTCCGCAAAAAGGGCGTCAGGAATACTCCTGACGCCCATGCCTCTCTGGGAGACGCTGTTCTCGGTGAGCAGGCTCATGCTCATTTATAGTAGTTCGCCGAGTAGGTCAGGGTCTGTTGGGCGCCGATGAAATCAGCCCCGGTGAAGTTGGAAGTGTCGTTCGTCCACATATTGATCTGCTTCGGTGTGCCACAGCTTGCGGGATCACATTCGTTGGCCGTTGCGAGCGGGTGCATGGCTTTTACATGGCCGTCGCAGAACAGAAAGTTGCTCAGTCCGGTATGGCCGGCGAACAGGTTCCCCGCATCGTTGGTGGGGCTATTCGGCTGATTAAAGCAGCAGGAATTGCCCGCCGTGACCCGCATATCGTTGTAAACGGCGGTGGTTTCGGCGAACGCGATCAGCGATGAGGGCGCAACAAGCTGCGCCAGCGTGTACTGAGCCTGAGTATCCCCGAAAGGGCCGCCAGAGCCGTTGGCGCGATTCTCGTTGGCTCCGTAAGAGACCGGGAAGTTATTGCTAGGATTGTTGGGGTCATCGCCGGGGTATTTGTGGAGCTTGGCGTCGGAGACGGGGTTGGAAGGGCATTTCCAGACGCCTTTGCTTTTAATGAACGAGTCCAGCAGCAAGAAAACAGTGCCGGCGTTGTTCGCGCGCGGCGGCAGGGTCTCGTCAGAGTCCTGCGTGTATTGGGTGAAGGCCAGGCCGATCTGCTTGAGATTGGATTGGCAGGTGGCGCGGCGGGCGTTCTCGCGGACCTTCTGGAAGACGGGGAACAGGATCGCCGCGAGAATCGCGATGATGGCGATCACGACGAGCAACTCGATCAAAGTAAAACCGGGCGTGAAGCCACGCTGCGGTTTTTTCAACATGGTGTGCATGATAAACCCTTTCTGGCGATGCCAGTCTGTCGATCCCGGCGACAGCGATACATTCCACCTTCTGCTCTTATTTTAAACCTCAAAACGATGTTTGTTGAAACTACTTCCGGCCAAATCGTTTCACACGATGGCTTAGGCAAAAGGTCTACTTCGCCGCCACCGTGATGTCGGCGGGCGTGATCGTGGCAGGGATGAATTGGCGGTCTACCAGGTCGGAGACCTGGACGGGCTTCTGCAAGATTTTCTGTTGCAGGGCGGCGTCGGCGATCTTCTGCAAATCCTCGTCGGTGGGCGTCAGCAGGGAGTAGGAGACGCGGTCGGGGGGCGTGGTCAGGACGTACTCCAAGAGATTCTCGTTCTGCCGGAACATCGGGGCGGCGATTTTGGCGGCCGCCACCCGGTGCGCGTCGGCCCAGGCGCCGGAGCGGGCGATGCCGCGGACGAGGTCGCGCACCTGGTCGGGGTGATCCCGGATCAAATCCTCGTGGACGACGAGGGCGCAGGAGACGAAGTGCGGCCAGACGTCTTTGGCGTAGTAGAGGACGCGGCCCGTGCCGTCCATCTCGGCCTTGCCGCAGAACGGCTCACCGACGAAGTAGCCGTCAATGGCGTGGGCGGCCAGCGCGGTCGGCATCTGCGGGGGCGGCAGCGTGCGGACCTTGATGTCGTCGTCGGCCATGCCCTGCCGGCGCATCAGCTCGTGCAGGACGAGGTTCTGGTTGCTGTAGGGGCTGGGGATGGCGAGGGTTTTGCCCTTCAGGTCGCGCAGGCTTTTGGCGGGGTCGTCCTTGCCGACCACGATTTCCGAGCCGTCCCGGTGGCCCAGGTAGCAGATCTTGACGGGGACGCCGTCCTGGCGCAGCTTCATGGCGAGCGGGACGATCATGAAAGTCGCCTGGATGCGCTTGCTCTTGATGGCGGCGGCGACGGTGGGGAAGTCGGTGAAGCGCTGGGAGTCGAAGCGCGTCCCGGTCGCGCTCTGGTGGGTGGCGTAGTCGGTGACGGGGCAGGTCAGGTGGCAGGTGACGGGCAGGAACCCGACCGTCAGCGCCTGCCGCGTCCCCGTGGCGGCGGGGCCGGTGTGGACATCGGCGGCGGTCTGTTCGTGGTTCCAGGGCTGGAAGCGCAGCAGGGCCAGCAGGATGATGGCGGCGGCGACGCCGAGGCCGATTTTCAGGGATGAGGACATAAAACTTTCTCCTATAAGTCACCACGGGTTGAAACCCGAGGCTCGGAAGTTCCCACCGTCCAGGGGACGGAAGAATGGAAAGCGGGAGCAGCCTGCCGCTCTTGCGTCCCCTGGACGCCGGGCTTTTCTCAGCCTCGGGTTTCAACCCGTGGCGGGTTCGGGAGGTGGATGCCGCCTACTCCGGCTCGTCCAGTCCCAGGTCGTGGATGATCCGCTCCATCGCCTGGACGACGTCGGGCTGGGTCAGGTCGCGCGGGCGCGGCGTGGTCAGCCGCAGCTCGGTGCGGATGCGCGCGGGGCGCTCGGTCAGGACCAGGACGCGGTCGGCAAGCTGGGCGGCCTCCTCAATGTCGTGGGTCACGAAGACCACGGTACGCGGGCGCAGGGCCAGCAGGCGGGCCAGCTCGCGGCGCAGGCGCAGGCGGGCCTGGTAGTCCAGGGCGGAAAACGGCTCATCCAAGAGCAGCACGTCGGACTGGCCGGCCAGGGCGCGGGCGAGTTCGACGCGCTGGCGCATCCCGCCGGACAACTGGTGCGGGTAGTGGCCGGCGAACTCGGCCAGGCGGATCAGCGCCAGCAGTTCGTCCAGCTCGTGCGCCTTCGCTTCCCCGTCCGGCACGTTCCGCAGGCCCAGCGCGATGTTGTCCCGGACGGTCAGCCAGGGGAACAGGCCATCCTGCTGGTAGACGGTCCGCAGGACGCCGTGCGCCGTCACTGATCCCGAAGAGGGGGACAGCGCGCCGGACAGCACGTTCAGCAGGGTGCTCTTGCCGCAGCCCGACGGGCCGACCAGCACGACGAATTCGCCCTTCGCGACCGTCAGAGAAAGGTCGTCCAGCACGCGGACCGAGTCGAAGGAACGCGAAACATGGTTCAGGCGCAGGGCTGTCTCGTTCTCCGCCGCCGTTTTCTCCTGCGTCATCGTCAATGCTCGTAGCCCCATTGCACGCCCGGCAGGCGCGTGAGCTGGGCCAGCAGCCGGTCCAGGCCGACGCCCAGCGTGCCGATCAGCGCCATGTACAGCGCCACCAGGTCCAGCCGCAGGGCGTTGTTGGCGTCATACACCCCGTACCCCAGCCCGTCCTTGCAGCCGACCATTTCCGCCGCCACGATAACCACCCAGGCGATGCCCGCCGTCACCCGCAGGGCCGTGATGACCTGCGGCAGAATGGCGGGCAGCGTCACGCGGGTCAGCAGTTCTCCGCCCTGGAAGCCGTAGTCGCGGGCGACGCGGAAGCGGACGGCGGGGATGTTCGCCACCGCTGCCATCGTGGTCAAGGCCATTGGGAAAAACGAGGCCATGAAGATCAGGAAGATCGCGGGCGCATCACCGATGCCGAACCAGATAATGGCGAACGGGAACCAGGCCAGCGGCGACAGGCAGCGGAAGAAATTGACCCCCGGCAGCAGGGCCGCCCGCAGGCGCGGGCGGCTGCCCATTCCCAGGCCGAGCGGGACGCCCAGGCCCACGGCAAGGCTGAAGCCGACGGCGAACCGGAACAGGGACGCGACAGTGTCTTTGACCAGCCGCCCCGAATGCAGCTCGCCGGGCGCGCTCTCTGCGACGGCCTGCGGCGAGGGCGTGTCATAGGTCGGGACGAGCAAATGCCCGTGGACGCGCAGGCTGGTGACGCCGGCCCAAAGGGCGAGCGCGGCCAGCAGCACGAGCAGGGGCAGGACATAGGCGGCGAAGTCCCGCCGGGGCGCCGTAGGGCGGGCGGGTTCGGCCGTTGGGGCATTCGTTAGCGTTGACACAGCATTATGATAGCACAGAATAGAGGCGTTGCGCCAGGGGCGGCGGGAAGGGCCCGAAACAGTCGCATATAATCGGATGACAGACAGAGGGCAACCACGGAGGGTTGCCCCTACCCATGACGGGCAATGACGGAGCGCGTAGGGGCAGGCCCCCGTGCCTGCCCTCCATGTCTCAATGTGCTCCTTTGTGTTGCTTTGAGGCGTTCGCCTGTACGGCGTGGTGAAATTGCAGCAGAAACGCGGACTGGAGCGCGGGCTGGTGCGCCGGCAGGTGGACGGCCAGATCGTTCAACAGTCGCTGCATGTTCTGCTGGCGCCGTCGCGCCTCTTCCTGCCGCACGTTCGCCGGGGAATGGTGTCGCCTTGTCGCCATATGCTTGCTCCTTATCAACTCGCCCTGCGCCGCGCCCGTAGCCATACCCGGCCAGGACGCTCCCATGCTTTAGTCTAGCACGCATCGGCTTGCCGCGCCATGCTCCGTTGCCGTCGCTGTCAGAGTCCTTAGAGGCAGGAGACGCCCATTACAGAAGGCCCGCGCGGCCCGGTCCCTGACGTCAGGTGAATGAAAACGGACGCGAGGTGAAACTTTCCGGCTTCTGCACTCGGCAAAGCAGATTGTTGACTAAATCGTGGTGGTATGTTATCATCATCGTAGGGAAACCGTTCCGGCGGCGGTTTCTGTGGGGCGAAAAGCCCAGAATAATATGGCGGACCTCATCCGCTACGCTGTGTGCCGTTCTGGTTGCAGTGGTTTGGGCCTCAAACCTCAGAGCCATCAAGGAGTAACCACGGTGAAATCAAACATATTTCTCCTCATTACCTTCGGCTTGCTGTTTACCGTCATGTCTGTCCTTTGCTTGTTCGCGCAGAAGCGTGTCTTGGACTATTTTCTGCAAACTTCAGTGAAGCAGATGGATTTCGCCCGGTCAAATCCCTGGTGTTTTGCCGCGTTGGGAGTTTTTGCGGCTATCCTGGGTGGCTGGGGAATGCTAAACCGGTCAAGAATGACAGGGCCAACTTGGGTTTTCGTTGTCATGGTGCTTGTCGGATTTTCGCTCATACTTGGTTATAGGTTCATGGCTCAATACCAGTACGACTGGTTCTACAGGTCGTACATCAACCTCACGGGCGATATTCCTTCTTGGAAGCCGTGGGTGCGGGCATACACTTATGTTACGGGGGTCATCTTTGGTTTGGTGGCCTTCGTTTGTGTGTCAACCGGTGTTTACCATCTGCGCCACTAGGCATTCCCGACTTGCATCACACATGGGCTTTAGCCGGGTCGGGTGCAGATGCTCCGTCCGTAGTGAAACTTATCGGCACCAACTAGGGCCAGTCAGGAAGGCTGAACAGTGAAAGTAACGAAATCCGCTTGGGTGACCTGGGGCGTGGTCTCGACTCTCGCTCTTGCACTGGCTATCGGTGGTTACTGGGTTCATAGTTCGATCTATCGAGTCGTTTCTTCTGCGTGTATATTCGCGCCTGTCTTTGTGGGGGTGGCCTTTTCAAATGGCAGTAAACGAAAGCCCTAAACACAACTTAACAGGAGCGAACTTAACGGCTATTATAGGCTCCAAGTGTCCGCTCAGAGGTCAAAATGAAGTCACTGGTTCGACATGTTCTTAGCTTCTGTGTTGCTTTCATTCAGGCCATTTTTAACGCTTTGTTTGCTGCTCCGCACAATTAACCGTTTTGCCTGTAAGCGGATTGGAGAAAAGCATGACCCGCCTTAAAGGTCGTTTGTGGGAAGATGTCCAAATCGGAGTCAACGGAACTATTACGGCTTCGGCTTTGAGGTTTATAGGCGGGAGTAGCCTCGCACATGCCTTTTCGTACCTTTGGCATACTCTGCTTTGGCTTGTCCCTACTTCGTTCGTGGGAACAGAGTTCGCGCGCGGCCTACATGCACTCATCATTCATCACCGACAACACAAGGTTTTAAAGGTTTCAATCGAGCCGACTAAGCCGCCTGGCCTGTGAATACTGGAACTCAGCGAAGAACCTATCATGGATAAAGCAATTTTACATACAGTTTGGCAGATCGCCGACGAGTTTTTGCGGCCACGCGCGACCGAAGCCGACCGGGGCGACGTGAACGGCGCGGTCACGGATAATATTGCGCGGCTGGGCAAGGCGGGTCTGTTTGGGCTGGGTATCACGCCCGAATACGGCGGACTGGGGGCGGACGAGGCCACGCGGCACGAGTACGCGGAGATTCTCGCCTCGGCCTGCGGCGTGACGGCGTTCACCCAGCAGCAGTTGCAGACGGGGATCAAGTTCGTCGTCGAGGCCGAGAATGAGGCGCTGAAGCGCGAGCTGCTGCCGGCTCTGGCGGCGGGGCGGCTGCATTGCGGGATCGCCATCTCGCACCTGCGCCGGGCGGGGACGCCGATGGTCAAGGCGGAGCGCGTGGACGGCGGCTACCGCGTGAACGGCGTCATCCCCTGGATCACCGGCTGGGCGCTGACGGACGGCTTTGTCCTGGGCGCGGCGCTGGACGGCGGCGACCACCTGTTTGTGTATGTGGACCGCCAGCAGAACCGGGCGGCGCTCATGGCCGGCGTGCCGCTGCCGCTGATTGTCATGGCCGCTTCGGACACGGTCGAGGTGGAGGTGCGCGACCTGTTCGTGCCGGATGAGTGTGTGCTGCGCCGTCAGGCGGGCGACGCGCTGCGGCGGGCGGACGAGAAGACCATCACGACCCACGCCGCGCTGCCGCTGGGCTGCGCGCGGGCGGGGGCGCGGCACCTGCGCGAACTGGCCGCACAGCGCGGCAGTGAGGAGTTGAACGGGACGGCCTTTGCCCTGACGCTGGAAATAGACGGCTGCCGGCGCGAGGCGCTGACGTGGAACTGCGACTGCGTGGCGCACCCGGACTACAATACCCACGCGCTCAGGGCGCGGGCCACGGCCAACGTCCTGGCCGTGCGCGCCGCCCATGCCGCCGTGGTCGCGACGGGGGGCCGGGCGCACCTGGTCACCTCCGCCCCGCAGCGACTGTTGCGAGAGGCGCAGTTCTACGGCACGGCGGTCCAAACGCCGGACGTGCAAGGCGCGACGCTGGACCAGTTGATTTCGCCGTTTTTCGGGCTGTAATGCTGTCCCGAAGAACCCCTTAGCCCCCACCCCAATAAAGCCTTAATTCTGGGGGACCGGAGGGGAAGGGCGCGATGAATCGCGCCCCTACGCGGCCTACCTCTTACTCCCCCATTATTGGGGGCTGGGGGTATCCTGACGCATGACCGAGACATCCACAACCGAAGGGACTGCCGAATCGCTCCTGAAGAAGCTTCAGAGCGTCCTGCTGGGCGCGGCGGAGGATGACACGGGAACGGGGGCGCGTGCCGCCCTGCGGGAGACCGAGCGGGCGCACGGCGCACAGGCGACCCGGTGGGGCCGCCTGCTGAACGATATTGTCGTCGGCAGCCATGCGTGGGATTTGTTAGAGGGACCGCCGGCGCGCGGCGGCCGGCTGCCGCGCCTCCATGAGCTTTCGGTTTCGGAGCCGCTGCTCCAGCTCATGCGCGAGAGCGGTGAGCTGGCCGAGCGCGAGCGGCTGCTGCGGGAGCGCGACTCGGCCCTGGCCGTCTCGTGGAGCCGGGCGGGCGCGATGGACGAGGAGCGCTGGCTGGAGGCCGAAGCGATCCGGGACGACTATTTTGCCGCCGTCCAGCAGACGACGGAAGGCTACCGGGCGCACTATGAGGCCCTGCGCCGGGCCGCGTCCGGCCTGCCCGCGCCGCTGGCCGCCCCGCGCGTCCGCAGCCGCCTCCTGCTCCAGCCGCCCGTGATGGTGCTGCTGTTCCGCGCCTGCCACCAGGAACGGGAGTTAGAAAGTCGCGAAGCGACCGAGTGCCGCCAGGGGGGAAATGTTCTGACCTGGGCGGAGGGCGACGGCGCGGCCCTGGACGCGATGGCCTGGGACGTGGCCGCGCTGGCCGTCAGCGCCTTTTACGTCCGCACCGGCGGCGGCAATTTCGACGCGAGTTTCCCCTTTCTTCTGGACGACTACTTTGGGTGGCGCGGGACCGACCCGCGCAAGCGCTCGCGCGAGATCAGGCAGCAGATCGCCGCCCGTTTGGAATTGCTCTGCTCGGACCGACTGCCCCTCCGCAGCGAAACCGAACTGTGGCTGACGGACCCTGCGACGGGGCGGCGGCGCAAGAGCGTGGTGACGGCGGAAGGGCCGCTGCTGGTCAAGCGGTCACGCTTTTTCCGCCCGCAGGCGGCATCGGGCGACGCGGACCCCGAAACCACCGGGTATCTGCTGTCGCTGGGCGAGTGGGCGCGGCCGTTCGTGCAGGAGCGCGCCATGCTAGGCGTTTCTCTGAAGCGCCTGGCCGAGTACGACCTTCAGCGGCAGGGATGGGAGCGGCGCATCGGCTGGTATCTGGTCTTCCAGATGAACAACCAGGGGTCGCGGATGACGTTCCAGGATGTCGTCAAAGACGGCAAGACGCGGACCCTGGTGACGCCGCAGCACCCGCTTAAGATGAAGACCGTCCTGGACGGCAGCCATGTCGCCTGGGAGGAAATGGCGCGGACGAATCCCGGCAAGGTCATCAAGCAGTGGAACGATGCCCTGGAGACCCTGCGTAAAGACGGTATCCTCGGCCCGTGCCCGTGCCTGGACGGGGCCGCCGACGGGAGCGATCTGCCCGCGCGGGGCCGGCTGGCGGCGATGCTGGAGCGGCGGTTTCAGTTTGTGCCGGGCCGCGACTTGCTGCCGCACCTGCGGGCCAAGCGGGGCGCGGCGGAGCGGCAGCGGGCGGGGTGACGTAGGTGTGGAACGGGCCGGGCTGGCGGCCCGTATTCATGCTATAATACACCAACGTGACACATCCACGCGAGCTATTCAGCTGGACTATTCAGCCGGGCATTGAAATGCCCGTCTCGGAAGCCTGCGGCTGATTGTCCTGCGGACAAAATGTGCATCGCGTCCTAGCTATTCCGTCCGCAGGACGGTCGGCGAAGCCTCCTAGACGGGCATTTCAATGTCCGGCTGAATGCCCGCCAACGTGCGCCCAGATAAAATCATTCACCCCATGCAAAGCCGCATCACCCAACCCTTCCTTGCCGTCCTCCTCGTCGCCCTGCTCGGCTCGGTCGCCTGGCTGAACGCTCGCGTTGCGCCCTCGACGCCCCCTTCCCTGCCCAGCCCCGACGCGCTGAAGCGCTACGGCTTCGCCTTGCAGGAGGTCGCCCGCCGGAGCGGGATTGACTTCACGCACCACGCCCCCACCCTTGACCCCGCGCTGGCCCCCATCATGCCGCAGGTGGCCTCGATGGGCGCGTCGGTCACGGTCGCCGACTTCGACCACGACGGCTGGCCGGACATCTACGTCACGGACAGCGGCGAGGGCAGCCAAAACCGCCTGTACCACAACAACCACGACGGCACGTTTACCGATGTGGCGGCGAAGATGGGCGTCGCCGATCTGAACCAGCCCGGCACGGGCGTCTCGATGGGCGCGGTCTGGGGCGACTACGACAACGACGGCTACCCGGACCTGCTGGTCTACAAGTGGGGCAAGCCGGAACTGTTCCACAACGACGGCGGCAAGGCGTTCACCCGCGTCACCGATCAGGCCCAATTGCCCGCCTGGGTGAACGCCAACAGCGCGACCTGGGTGGATTACGACAACGACGGCAGGCTGGACCTGCTGATCTGCGGCTACTACCCGGACGATGTGGACCTGTGGCACCTGAAGAACACGCGCATGATGCCGGACAGCTTCGAGTACGCCAACAACGGCGGGCGCAAGTACCTCCTGCATAACCTGGGCGGCGGCAAATTCGAAGATGTCACGAAGGAGATGGGGCTGGGCGCGGACCATCGCTGGACACTGGCGGTCGGCGCGGCGGACCTGCGCGGGACCGGCTACCCGGACTTAGTATTCGCCAACGACTACGGCGTGACGGAGTTCTATGCCAACCAGCAGGGGCGCGGCTTCCAGGAGATCGGGCAGGCGTCCAACATCGGCTACCGGCCCAAGAGCGGCATGAACGTGGCGTTCGGCGACATCCAGAACGCGGGCCGGTTCGCCATCTATGTCACCAACATCAGCGCGCCGGGCAACTTGGTCCAGGGCAACAACCTGTGGATGCCGTCCGGGCCGCCGTCGCGGTCGCCCCACTATGACAACATCGCCACGACGGCGGGGGTCGAGCTGGGCGGGTGGAGCTTCGGGGCGCAGTTCGGGGACCTGAACAATGACGGGACGCTGGACCTGTTCCTGACCAACGGCTACATCTCGGCCAGCCGGGACAAGGACTACTGGTACAACTACGGCTTGATCGCGGTGGGCAATGGCAACATCATCGCCGATGCCAAGAGCTGGCCGTCTATGCAGGACCCGAAGACGGGCGAAACCATGAGCCTGTCTGGGTACGAGCGCAAGCACGTCTGGCTCAACGACGGCTACGGCACGTTCAAAGATGTGGCTGGCGCGGTCGGCGTCACGGACACGCACGACGGCCGGGCGGTCGCCGAGGCCGACCTGTGGAACACGGGCGCGCTGGACGTCCTCGTCGCCACCCAGCGCGGCCCGCTGCTGCTGTACAAGAACACGGTCGCGCCCGGTCGGCACTGGGTCGAGTTCGCGCTGGCCGGGACGAAGGCCAATCGGGATGCTGTCGGCGCGCAGGTGCGTCTTTACTGGAAAGATGCCGAGGGGCGCGAAGTCTCGCAGTTGCAGCAGGTCAGCGCGGCCAGCGGCTTCTGCGCCCAGAACGACCATCGCCTGCACTTCGGCCTGGGCAAGAATCCCAAGATCGAGAAGGCCCTCATCCGCTGGCCGGACGGAAGCCCCACGCAGACCGTAGGCAGCCCACAGATTGGCATAGACAAGCTCCATGCCATTCAAGAGCCGTGACAACTCCCAGCCCGAAGCCACGGGAAAATAACAGTTGACAATCGCTCGTAAATGCCTCATAATGCTTTAAACTCGTCAGGCTATGCGTCGTCATACAAAGCGACGACCAGTCACCGCCTCTTTCTTCTGGAGACCCGTTATTATGATGAAACATCGCCCTGACCGAAAGCCGCTTCAAGGCTTCACGCTGATTGAACTGCTCGTCGTCATCGCTATCATCGCGATTCTTGCCGCCATCCTGTTCCCGGTCTTCCAGAAGGTGCGCGAGAACGCCCGCCGCGCCACCTGCACGTCCAACCTCAAGCAGATTGGCTTGGCCTTCACCCAGTACACCCAGGATTATGATGAGACCCTGCCGCCCCGCGGCAACGGCGCCGGCACCGTCTTCCTGCTGCTGGACTCGTTCATCAAGAGCAAGAACGTCTGGAGATGTCCTTCCAACCCCGTCGCCAACACGAAGCGGCACAAGTACAATGGCGACGACCCCAACAACCCGAAGGCTATGGATTTGATGGCGTTGTTGACGCGGCCTCGTCCTGACGGTGTTGCCAGCGTGAGCGCTCTGGCGGTTGTGCTCATCCACCCGCAGCCCGAAGCGCTCGGTGTCGCCGCAGTGAGGGCAGGAAAGGACTATCATGTCCCCATCTTTGGAACAACGCTGCTAAATCCATAGCCAACCCGAATAACAACTGGCCGGTCTCTTACGCCGCCAACGAGAACCGCGCTAACCTCGCCGGTGGCCCTTTCGGGGATACGCAGTCTCAGTACACGCTGGCGCAACTTGTCGCACCCTCGTCGCTGATCGCGTTCGCCGAGACCACTGCTGTCTATAATGACATGCGCGTGACGGCGGGCAATTCCTGCTGCTTCAACCAGCCTAACAATCCGGACCCGAACGCCGATGCGGGCAACCTATTCGCCGGCCACGGCGGCCTGAGTAATTTCCTGTTCTGCGACGGGCATGTGAAGTCCATGCACCCGCTCGCCACGGCCAACGAGTGTGATCCGGCGGGCTGTACGCCAAAGCAGATCAACATGTGGACGAACGATAATTCCCCCTTCAGGGACTCCGACTCCGGCGCTTTCACCGGCGCGCAGCAGACTCTCTCCTACTCCACGAACTACTACAAATGATCCTCCACTTGCGGTAAGACGGCCTGGGCAGCAGGGGCCGCCGGCGGGTTCGGGTATTTCCCGAACTCCCCGGCGGCCTCTCGTCTGACTGCCTGTAAGTTCAGCCCTGCCGATATGGTATAATGGTTCCAATCAGCCCTCATTAGAAGTTGGTATGACGCCATGATCAAGGAACGCACTTCCTCCCCCGCGCCCGCCGCCGTTCTGCCGGGGACGCCAGGGACCGCGCCGAAGCGGCAGTTTGACAGCCGCTATGTCGCGCCGCTGCTCATCACGACGATCCTGATCGTCGGGCAGGTCTTTTACGGCATCTTGGAGAGCTACCCCAAGACGCTGCTCGCCATCGGGTGCAGCCTCGCGACGGAGATCGCCCTGAGCTTGCTGGTCTTCCGCAAGTTTCCCCACCTGGCGAGCGCCTATGTGTCCGGGATCAGCTGCGGCATCCTGATCCGTTCGCCGCTGGTCTGGCCGTTCGCGCTGGTGGCGATCATCTCCATCCTGTCCAAGTACGTCCTGCGCTGGCACGGGCGGCATCTGTGGAACCCGTCCAACTTCGGCATCTCGGCGATGCTTTTTCTGGCCCCCGCCGCCGTGGCGAGTCTGACCCAGCAGTGGGGCAACACGCTGGCCCCCATGCTCATCGTCTGGACATTGGGGTCGGTCATCCTGTGGCGCTTGAAGCGGCTGCACATCTGCGCCGCCTATGTCGGCGCGTTCGTCGTGTTCGCGGCGGGGCGGAGCCTGCTGCCGGGGCATCCGTTCCTGTCCGAGATCGCGCCCATCACCGGCCCGGTCTATCAGCTCTTCATCTTCTTTATGATCACGGACCCCAAAAGCACCGTGCAGGGCGTCCGGCCCCAGATGGCCGTCGCCGTGGCCGTGGCGGCGGCGGAGTGCGTCCTGCGGCTGACGGGCAACATCCACGCGCCCTACTATGCCCTGTTCCTGGTCGGCCCCGCCGCCAATCTGATCGAGATCGCGTGGAAAAAGCGTCAGGCCGCGCCGCCGGCAATGACGAATGCGGCGATGGCGTGAGCAACAGGAACCGGCACTGGAAGTGCCGGCCTATTCGTGAATGAAAGTCGCTCCGCGACTGGGGAGCAGCCATACAGGCTTATCCTGAGTCGCGGAGCGACTTCTACTGAGAGTAGACCGGCACTTCCAGTGCCGGTCTCTCACACAGGCGTCCCCGGGGGCCGGGAAAAGGGCAGCTCTATCGCAGCAAGTCCGCATAGACGCCGGGCCAGCTCTCGGGAATGACAATCGCGCCGACAGCCTTCTGGTAGAACTCCACCGGCCCCGCCGCGCCGATGATGCCGTAGGCATAGCCCAGGTCGTGCAGGCCCCAAAGCGACTCGATCAACAGAGCCTTGCCGATCCCGCGCCCACGATGGGCCGTGTCCACACCGGTCGGGCCGAAGAAGGCTTTGCGCGTGGACTCGTAGGCGGCGAAGCCCACGATCTTTTTGTCCTCAATGGCGAGGAAGTTGGTGATGGGCTGTCGCGCGAACGTTACCGCCGTTTCCTCCGCCCAGCCCAGGCTGAAATGGGTGCGGATGAAGTCGCCGACGGGCGTCTGCTCGAACGGATTGGCCCGGCGGAGGATGACACCGGCCTCGCGGACGCTGGCCGCGCCCATCTCGCGCGGCGGCAGCTTATACAGGGGCACGAGTAAATCAGGCATGGCGGCAAGTTCCCCAGGGCGGCGCGGTTTTCCTGCAAGAACGCACCTCCTTGCTTCGTCACAAGTGACTTCGCAGGGATCCTCCCGAAGCGGGAGGACGAAGAGCTTAAGTCACTTGCCTCCTACCCCTTCATCCTCCCGCTTCGGAAGGGTCGACGCTTGTGCCGGGGTGGGTTCTACTCCGCCAGCGCGTTCAGCGTCTTCAGCAACTCGGTCGCCAGCGCCGCCGTCGCGCCGTCCTGCGCGAACAGGTCCGGGTGCAGGGCGCGGGCCAGGACGCGGCGGGCGCGGCGCATCTCTTCAGGGCCGAGTTTGAGGGACACGGCCCCCAGCGAGCCGCCGATGCCGCCCCGCGCTTGGGCCGCCAGCGCCTCCGCGCGCCGCTCGGACGCGGCCAGTTTGGTTTCTGCCGTCCGGGCGCGCTCGCGCATCTCCTCCCAGCTCGCCTCGGCCTCGGCCAGCTCACGCCGCAGGGTGCGGGTCTTGGCCTTCTGGGCGTCGTGCCGCGCACATACCTTCTCGTGGACGGCGGCGTCCACCAGTCGCGGGCCGTCGCCCTTTGCGCCAACCAGGGCACGCAGATCGGGACAACGATAAAGTGTCGCCCGCGAGATGCCCGCCCGCTCGGCGACCTCGGCCACCGTAAACGCCGCCCCGATCCGCTCCAGATCCCGCACGGCGGCCTTCACCCGCACCGCCCGTTCGTCCGGGTCCTGCGGCTTGGCCCCGCGCGTGCGAATGTCTTTGGTCTTCTTCACGGCTCTATTTTGGCACATTTACGAGACGAGTTAAACGTGCCACAGCCCCATGTCGGCGCTTATTTCCTCGGCAATGCCACTTCTCAGCAACCCGATTGTTCACTCAGCGCCGCTCCCGCTCCGATCTGCGTTTTATGCGTCTCTGGACACACGCCGCACTTTATGCAATACTATACCTACGTTCGCGAAAATGAACCCCGGCGAGAGGCAAGAGCTTCCCGCTTTTTTTGTTGCCCCGTCCCTGTTAGTTCATGTGGCCCAGGGCGGCCATGAGGCGCATCAGGCTCGGCCCCAGCAGGACGACGAAGATCGCCGGGAAGACGAACAGGACCAGCGGGAACAGCATCGTCACAGGCAGTTTCGCCGCCCGCTCCCGGACGCGCTGCACGCGGGCTGCCCGCGCCATCTGGCTCTGCGCCCGCAGGACGCGCGCGATGCTCGTCCCCAGTTGGTCCGCCTGGTAGATCGCCGCGACGAACGTCTTCACTTCCCCCATGTCTAGCCGCGCGGCCATGTCCCGGAGCGCCTGCCCGCGCGTCTTGCCCAGACGCATCTCGTGCCGCGCCCGCGTCAACTCGTCGGAGAGCGGCCCGCGCATCTTCTCCGTCACCTTCGCCATCGCCCCGTCCAGCCCCATCCCAGCCTCGACGCTGACCACGAGCAGGTCAATCGCGTCCGGCAGCGCCCGCCGGATGCGCTCCTGCCGCCGCCGGATCGCCTGTTCCAGCAGCGTGTCCGGCAGAGTCAGCCCGATCAGCGCGCTCAGACCCAGGAGCAGCAGCCGCGCCTGGGGCGTCTGAGCGAAAACGCAAACGGGCGCGGCCAGCAGGAGGCAGACGAGGACGCTGACGACGCGCAGGCCCCCGAACTCCCCCGCCCCCAGCCCGGCGGGATGGCCCGCCCGCGCCAGCGACGCCCGCAGCCGGTCGGACGCCCCCGCCGGCGTCAGCCGCGCCCCCAGCTTTGCCACTCTCTTCAAAGCCGGCTGCCACAGCCGCTCCCGCCACCCCCCTTCCAGTTCCGCATCCGCCAGCGACGGCAGCGGCCCGACAGGAGTGGCCGGTCGCGCCAGCGCGTCCAGCCGCCGCGCCACCGCGTCGCGCTCCGCGCCGAGAATGCCCGCCACCGCCAGAGTGAAAAGCGCCCCGGCGAGGAAGGCGAGCAGCAGGATTAACAGCAGGGGCATGGACATAGCTGGGTCATTTCTTGCGGCGCTTCCACAGCCGCACGATCAGAAGGCTCAACATGATTACGGCAACAGTTGCAGGGACTAAAGCATTCAGCAGCATTGCATGGCTGAAAGCGTGAACTTCGGCGTAAGGACGATGTTGTTTTCGAGCCTCATCACGCGCGGAAACCAGATAGTAGGAAAAGCCAGCCGAGGTAAGTGCAGCCAGGCTCAGTATCAGAAGGGTTAATGCCAATGCCCAATCAGTTCGACTACTGATAAGCACCCCGTTTCTATGAGAGTAGCTCTTTGACAGAGCGATTGCCTGCCGCAAGTCCATCCCTTCCTCATCCCGCAACGCCTTGATGAGCGAGAAGCGGTTTCGTCCCGCTTCTGGAAGCGCAGCAATCTTTGCGGCAATCACGTCATCATACTCCGTCAGCGGATCGGGCAGATCGGGTTTTGGGGGCCATACGTCGTTCTCAGGCATCTTGTATTCCCTTGTTTGGCGAGGAGACCATCACCAGACAGGTTCCACACAAAGCAGGGAGGCTCCTCCTATACGTCCAGAGCCACCATGCGGTTGATGAGGAGGCCGCCGACGATCTGGCCCAAGATCGCGCCGCCGATGAGCCAGTGGCCGGTCGGGTTGTCTAAAAGGGGCTGGAAGTAGTCCGGGCTGCGGAGGTAGAGGACCAGGGCCAGCGCGGGCGCGAGGATGATCAGGACAACGGCGGACAGCTTGCCTTCCGCCGTCAGCGTGCGCACCTCGCCGGCCAGGCGGACGCGCTCGCGAATGGTGTCGGCGATGGCGTCCAGCACTTCCGCCAAATTGCCGCCCAGCGGAAGCTGGATCAAAATGGCGGTCACGACCAGGTCTAGGTCCGGGGACGGGACGCGCTCGGTCATGCGGCTCAGAGCCAGGTCTAAGGGAACGCCCAGCGCGGTTTCGCCGGAGGCCCAGGCGAATTCGGCGGCCAGGGGTGGCGGCAGCTCCGCGGCGACAGTCTGCATGGCCTGGGAGAAGGAATGGCCCGCCCGGAGCGAAGCGGTCAGCAGCATCAAGGCGTCGGGAAGCTGGGCGTCGAAGCGGCGCAGGCGGGCCGCCTGACGTGATTGGAGGACGAGGAGCGGGACGGCCAGCCCGAGCAGGCCCAGGACAAAGCCCGCCAGAGGCCGATGCGCTGCCACCAAGCCGAGCAGGGCGGCAAGGAGGGAGGACGCGGCGCACAGGGCCGCCCACTCGGCGGGCCGCAGGCGCAGGTCGGCGCGGAGCATGGCAAGCCGCAGACGCTTCTCGAATTCCGTCCGGCCAAGCCAGCGCGTGAGGGTCGGCAGAGCGTCCGGGCGCGGCATGCCACTCGATACGGACTCAGGGGAGGGCACGAACTGGAATCGGCCCGTGATGCGGTCCAGGCGGTCGCGCAGCCGCCGCGCCGACCGCGACCGCGCCTCAGTGACCGTGTAAACTAGGCCCGACGTCAGCCCGAAGCTGAGGGCGATAATCAATAGTGAGTTCATGTGAAAGTCTCCGGCGGCAGCGATAGGCCCTGCTCTTCCAGCCCAGAGGCGAACGCGGGGCGCAGACCTGTCGCGCGGAGGGCGGACTGGGCGCCGTCCCAGCGAAAGATGTCCTGCATCCCAATGATGTCGCCGACGATGCCGGTGATTTCGCTGAGGTGCGTCACGCGGCGGCTGCCGTCGCGCGCCCGCTCTTGGTGGAGAACAAGCTGTACGGCAGAGGCGATCTGCTCCCGGACCGCGCGCAGAGGCAGTTCGGTTCCCGCCATCAAGGTCATGGTCTCCAGCCGCGCCAGCGCATCGCGCGGGCCGTTGGCATGGGCGGTGGACAGGGAGCCGTCATGGCCGGTGTTGAGGGCCTGAAGCAAGTCAAGCGCTTCCGAGCCGCGCACTTCGCCGAGAATAATGCGGTCCGGGCGCATTCGGAGGGCGTTGCGGACGAGGTGGCGGATGGTGATCTCGCCGCGCCCCTCCAAATTGGGCGGGCGGCTTTCCAGCGTGACGACGTGCGCCTGCTGCAATTGCAGTTCGGCGGCGTCTTCGATGGTGATGATCCGCTCGTCGGAGGGGATGAAGGACGAGAGCGCGTTCAGCGTAGTCGTCTTGCCGCTGCCGGTGCCGCCGGAAACAAGGATGTTCAGGCGGCCCGTGACGCAGGCGCGCAAGAAGGCGGCGGACTGGGGCGTGAGCGTGCCCAGCCGGATCAGGTCGGCGACGGTCAGCGGCTGCCGGGAAAACTTGCGGATGGTAAGGGTCGGCCCGTGGACGGCCAGGGGCGGCAGGATGACGTTGACCCGGCTGCCGTCTTGGAGCCGAGCGTCCACCATCGGCGCGGACTCGTCCACGCGGCGTCCCAAAGGGGCCAAGATGCGCTCGATGATGCGCCGCAGGTGGCCGTCATCGTCAAAGACCACCTCGGTCCGAGTCAGCCGCCCGCGCCGCTCGACATACACTTGGCTAGGCCCGTTGACCATGATTTCGGAGATGCTTGCGTCTTCCAGCAGAGGCTCCAGCGGCCCCAGGCCGGTCAATTCATAGATGACGGCCAGCGTCAAAGCGTCCCGCTGCCGCCCGGTCAGGACCAGCCCATCTTCGGCGGTCAGGCGCACGGCCAGCGCCCCGACCTGTTCCGCCAGGGCGGCGCGGGGCAGGCGGCTCAGGCGCGCGGCATCGGATTCGGCGACAATCTGGGCGTGGATGCGCCGCTTCAGCGCCGTGGCGGTGGCGGGCAAGCTAGGTCCGGCGGCTTGGGAAAGCGTTTGCGAGGCCAGGTGGAGCGAGGTCATGGGAGGAGGCCCCCACCCCCGCGCTCCGCGCGACCCCGGAGCAACTGCACCCGACTCCCCCGCAAGTGGGAGAGGGGTGAGGAAGGGCATTCGGGAAGATCGGTGGCTGTTTGAAGGATACGTTCCTGTGTTTCTTGGGGGCGCAGAATTACGTCCTCGTTGGTCACTCGCAGAAAGTGGATGCCAAATGCTTGTTCCAGTATCTGCTGCCGGTCTGCATCGCGCCGCTGTATCCCTTCCTCTTCGTGAATGCTGCCGTCTACTTCAATCGCCAGGCAAACTTGGCGGCAGTGGAAATCGAGGCGGAACGGCCCCATGACCTCCTGCCTGCGGAAATGCAGCCCGCCGCAGCGGTGATCCCGAAGCAACTCCCAAAGGCGCTTCTCCGCAGGCGTTTGCTCCCGTCTCGCCTCGTGAGCGAGCGTCTTCAGCATCTCCCGGCCACTTCCCTGTCCGCGATCCCTCATGCAGATTTCTCCTTTCTTAATCCTAATCTTCCCCCCTCTCCCGCTTGCGAAGGCTTTATTGGGGTGGGGAGGGGCTGGGGGTGGGGGTTTCCTACCGCCGCAGCAGGGACGGCAGGAACGGCATCCGGCGTGGCAGGGCAGGCGCGGCATCGGCCTGGGGGGCGGGGGCCGCGTCCGCCGCCAGCCGGCGGGCCAGGCCGTAAACGCTCTGGGCGACGCGGCTCGTCGGGTGCGACAAGACGAACGGAACGCCCGCATTGACCGAAGCGGGGACCAGCTTGCCGTCGTTTGGGATGAGGCAGGCGGCGGCGCAGCCCAGCGCCCGCTCGATATCGGGGATTTGCAGACGGTTCCGGGGCGCGGCGCGGTTCAGGATGACCTGCACAGCCTCGCGGGCGACGTGCTGCCCCGCCATCGCTTCCAGCCAGAGGCGCGAGTCTGCCAGCGTTGTCAGGTCGAACAGGTTCGCGACCAGCAGCACGGCGTGGGCGTGCGTCAGGGCGTGCAGAGTCGTCGCGTGCAGGACCGGCGGCACGTCTAAAACGAGGTAGCGGTGGCTGTTTTTCAGCAGGCTGAGGATATGGTCTAGGCAGGCGGGCGTCAGCGCGTCCAGCGGCAGCGGCGCGCCCGCCCCGGCGAGGAGGTGCAGGCCGGTCTCGTGGCGCTCCAGGTGGTCTTCCAGCAAACGCTCATCCAGCTCGGCGGGGTCCAGACGGACCAGGTCGGCCAGCGTCCGGCGCGGGGACAGGTTCAGGAGCAAGGCCGCATCGCCGAACTGCGTGTATAGGTCCAGCAGGACGGTCGGCTCACCCGTCTCGACAGCCAGCGCGGCGGCGAGGTTGACGGCCAGCGTCGTTTTGCCGATGCCGCCCTTCGCGCCGCTCACGGCGAGGACGCGCGCCCCGGCGCGCGGGTCGGCGGCGGCGGCGAAATCCGGGGAGCGCCGCCGCAGGGTGTCCTCATGGACCGCGCGCAGCGTCTCGCGCAGGTCGGCGTCGGGACACGGCCAGGGCAGGTGCTCGCGCGCGCCCGCGCGCATGGCCCGGCGCAGATCGTCGGGATGCCCGCCCTCGGATAGCAGTACGCTTTGCAGCGCCAGCCCCGACGCAGCCAGCATCTCCACCGTCGCGAAGCCGTCCCACACGGACAGGTCGGCGGCCAGCAGGACCAGATCGGGCTGGAGGGCATACGCTCTTTGCACAGCTTCCTGGCCGTCGCGCGCCTGCCCCACGATCTCCATTTCGGCATCGGCGGCAAGCGCGGCGCGAAGCTGCTCCCGGCGCACGGGCCGGCTGTCGGCGATCAAGACGCGGATCATTTCGGCTCCTGGGATTTCGGCTCCTGAATTTTCGGCTCCTGGGCGGACGGCAAGTGGATTGGCGGGCCTGGCTCGTCGCGATCGCCGCCGCCATGCTGAAGTTCGGGGAAGTCCTTGTCGAAGTCCCCGCGCCGGACATTGGGCCGGGCAATGGGCAGGTTTTCCAGACTGCCCGGCGCGGGCGGGCGCGCGCCCGCCGTGTCCGGCGTGACGATCTCGGGCTGGATCAGGATCAGCAGCTCGTTTTCCTCTTTGCGCGTGACGGTGTTCTTGAAGAACTCGCCCAGCACGGGAATCTGGCTCAGGAGGGGGATGCGCTCGACCTGGCGGATGCTGGTGTTGCTGTACAAACCGCCGATGACCAGCGTCTCGCCGTCCGCCATTTGCAGCGTCGAGGTTGCCCGCCGGACGGTGAGCGAGGGAACGACGAAGCCGCCGATCTGGACCGTGGCCGCGTAGTTCAACTCGCTGACTTCCGGCGTCACCGTCATCTCGACGACGCCGTCGCCGACCAGGGCCGCGCTGACCAAGAGCCGGACGCCATAGGGTTTATATTCGATGGAAACCGAAGCGCTGTTGCCGCTCGTGCCGTTGCTGGACTGGGCGACGGGGATAGGAATCTCGCCGCCGACGAGGATGCTGCCCTGGCTGCCGTCCAGCACCATCAGGCTCGGCTCGGACAGCACCCGCGCCTTGTTCTCCTCAATGAGCGCGTTGAGCTGTGCGGCCAGCGGAAAGACCCGGCGCAAGGCGTCCCCGCCGAAAAATCCGTAACCCCCAGGGGTTACGCCCTGACCGCCCACCTGTCCGAACAGGATCGGCTGCGGCGTGAAGGAAGCGACGTTGCCGGTCCGCGAGCTGCCGCCCCCCAGCGTCCCCCAACTGACGCCCAGGCTTTTCGTCGCGTTCCGGTCAATGTCAATGATCTTCGCGTGGACCAGAATCTGGCGGGTCGGGCGTCTGCCGAGGTTGATCAGGTCCACGACCTTGAGGTCCGGCGGCAGGGACTGGAGGAGGCGGTCTAGCGGGTCGGGCGGCGGGCTGTCCCCGCTGCGCTTGGGCGCGGCTTCCTTTAAATCCATCAGCGGCGCGCTCTCGGGCGCGGCTTCCGGCGTGTCCGCAGCGTCCCCACCCTTGCTTGCCCGTTTGGCCCTCCGCGCCTTGCGCGCGCGGGCGGCGGGCGCAGACGACCCGGCGGGTGTCTCCGACGGGTTGACAGGGGAGGCATATTGCCCAAGCAGGGCGATAGTTTTGTCGTCCACGACCTGCACCTTGATTCCCACCCCGGCAAGATTGTCCGTCAGCAGGGCGGCATAAGTTTGGGCCAGCGTGAGGCCGGGCGCGCTTTCGAGCGGGGGCAGGACCGTGAGGAGGTTTCTGACCTTGAGCGTGTAGACCCCCGCGATGGCCGATGCGCGCTGCAAGGCGACGACGCTGGAAACGCCGCCTTCCAGGAGCAGCGTGTCTTTGACGGCGCGGGCCGTCACGCCGGGCAGGCCGATCTCCGCCTGCACGCGGGCAGCGACCGGGCCGAGGTCGGGCGCGGGCAGGAGCACGATGAGGCGCAGCTGGTGCTTGCCCTGGCGGTCGTAGACGAACAGCGTGGTCTCCCCCACCCCTTTGGCGTTGACCAGCAGGCGGCGCGACGACAGCGGCACGATGTCCGCCACCGTCGGGCTGCCGACCGCCGCCGTCGTCATGCGGTCGAACTCGTAGACGTCGGACTGGCCGACGTACAGCGTCTTGTCCGCAGGCGGCGCGGCGCGCGAGGCCGTGCAGTGTGTCAGGAAAAGAGCCAGTAGGGCGCAGGTTATTTGACGGTAGGGCATAGCTTATTCCAGGCTTGAACGTCGCCGCAAGATCACGGCTCCACCGAAACCGTCTGGCTCTGGCTGCCTTTGATGATCGTCACCGAGACGCGCGCTGGCGGCGGGGGCGGCAGGTGAACCGGCAGCGGCGGCAGGGGCAGCGCCTCCTCCGAAACGGGCACGGGAGCAGGGGCGAGTGTCCGGTGCAGCCGGGCGCGCAGGGGCGTGGGCCGGGGCGGTTCGCGCACGGGCGGCGCGGCGGGAAAGGCGGGCAGGGACGCGACCGCGTCGTCATCTACGGCGCGTAATGCCAAATGAATCTTGCCGCGCGCAGCGGCCAGCACCAGAGCCTGCGCCTGGGCAGGCAGGACGGCGACGGTGACATGCGCCGGGCCGGGCGCGGCGGCGGACGGCGCGGCGTCGGGCGCGGTCTGGGTCCCCACCGCGAGCAGGCGGACGTTTTGCAGCACCGTCCGCGCCTCGGTCGGTCCGCTGCCCGGCTCGTCCGTTGCCAGGATGTCCACATGGTCGCCGGGGCGGGCGAACTGGTCCGCGCCGTCGGCGGGGTCCAGCGTGACGGTCATGGCGCGCAAGGACGGCGGCAGGGCAAACGCCATGCCCAGCGCGGCGCTCGGAGCCGCCACGGCGTGACGGGTGACGGCCGCGCCCGCACGGATCGGCTCCGTCGTGACCTTGCCGACCATCTCGGCGGCCGTCCCGACACTGCCGTCCGGCAGATCGGCGGGCGCGGCCTGTCGGACCCGCAGCCAGGCGGCAGACAGCCGGGTGCGGGCGGGGATGTCGCGGGCGGCGACCACGACTGGGACGAGCGCAGGGGCGGCGGTCGCAACGGCCACGCGCCCGCGCACCAGCAGAAAGGCCAGCAGGGCAGCCGCCAGCCCGGCGGCCAGGGCCAGGCCCAACGTCCCGCCGCGCGCGCTGAACAGACCCAGCCCGCGCGGCGCGCGCCCCTTGGGTATCTGCGGCTTGGGCGCCTGATGTTTCGGTGGACTGGAAACGACCTGCATGGTAGCCTCACACGTTATTGGAGCAGATTGTCGGAGCAGACGCAGCGGCGTCTTGCCCTTTTCCCCGCCGTTCAGGGCGGGAAACGGGCTTACTGTATCAAACGCGGCATCTCGGCGCCCGCGCCCGCGCAAGCCCCGCCGGACGCGGATGGCAGGCTCAGGCTGAGAAAGCGCCCCCGGACGATATTGTTGTTGTTGCCTTGAGTGCCCACGAGAAAGGGCTGATCTATGAAAAAGAGGGCAAATGCGATGGTCGTCACGTTGCCCTGCTTGTTCTTGACAGCCTGGCTGACGACGGGCACGATTAGCAGATGGTCTTCGGGATGCTGCCCATCCGGCTTCACTGGACTGCCGGCAGCGAACCAGGTGTCATAGGTCGCGAAAGCGTGGTTGAAGGTCGTGTTAGTCGGTGAGAGCCTGACCGCGACAGACTGCCGAGTCGTCGGAATACCGTTCAGGGGCGGTGGCGCGGTCGGCAGCGTCTGCCCTGCCGTGATCGCCTGGTCCGATGTCTGCCGGATCGTATCGAAATAGGTCGCGCCACCCCCGCTGATCAAGAGCGGGTCGAAGTTGCCCGGCACGGCCAACTTGCCGGTATTGTCCCAAATGTTGAGCTTCAGCGTGACCTGATTGCTTGCGGGCTGGTAAGCCCCCGGCGTCAGCTTTTTTGCGCCGCTGAGGAGCGCGGACACATAAGCAATGGCGGGGTCCGGGTTGGACGGGTCATCGCCGATGACGCCGAAGGGCGCGACCGGCATTCCCGGCGGCAGGCCGCAGACGTTCTGCATGGCGGCCGTCGCGCTTGCCGAAACCGAAAGCGTGTTGGCTGCGCCGTCGGTGGACGTGGGCGCATAGCCGACGGCGGGCGCGAACGAGAGCGGCGCGTTGACGTAACCGCGCACCGTGACGGAGCCGTCGGTATTCACCGCCGTCGTGACGCCCTGGAAGGCCGTGCCCTCGGCGTTGTTGGCGGTCACGACAGACCCGGCGGCAGCGCCTTCGACGCCAGGGTCCTGCACCCCGGCCAGCGCGGCGGCATCGGCCACGTTCTGCGCCCGCTGCCGCGCCAGCTCCATCAGGCCGACGTCAACCGCCAGCGCGGACACGCCCAGCAGCGCGGCCAGCGCGAAGACGACAAGCGGCAGAGTCGCACCACGTTGTCTACTCACGGCGCATCACCAGTCTAGCCGTCAGCGTCCTGGCGCCGCCGGTGAAGATGTAGGACGTGACCAGCGGGTGGCTATAGGTAACGGTCGCGCGGACAAGGCTGACGTTGGAAACGGCGTCGTTGTTCGCTCCCAGATCGCCCAGGGGCTGCCAGACGAGACCATTGAGGTCGCTCTGTTCCAGCACGATGTTGACGGCGGATGGGGACAGACCCGCGCCGCCGCTGACGCCGTGCGATCTGGCTGTCGCCGTCGGATCGCCCACGGCGGCGGAGCGGGCGGCTTCCCGCGCCGCCGCGCCGACCAGCGCCTGGTCCCCGAAGAGCAGGCCCATCTCGATGATGCCGAACAGCAGCAAGCAGAGCAGGCCGCTGACGAGGGCGAATTCGACCAGCGCGGCCCCACGCTGCCGACGACGCTTCATGGCAAAACCTTCCAATGGAGCCGAACGAAGGCAAAAGCCGCGCCCAGCGCGATGGCCGGGGCGAGCGGCATTTTGCCGGCTTGGGAGGCGGACGCGAGTGCGGAGACGCCGGCCCGCGCATGGAGCAGGTGCAGGCCGAGCAGGACGTTTTGAGTCGTCTCGCGCAGGACTCCGCGCCGCGCGGCCCAAGCCAGCGCCAGCAGGCCGCCGGCCAAAATCGTGCCGAGCAGCGTCCAAAGCAGGAACGCCGGCCCCATCAGCGCGCCGGCCGCGCCGAGCAGCTTGACGTCCCCGGCCCCCAGCCCGCCCAGGGCGTAGGGCAGCAGGGCCAGGGCGGCGACCGCGACCCCTTCGAGGGACAGGAGCAGGCCCGGACCGCCGCCGCGCCACCCGTGCCACACCAGCCCCAGGATCAGACCCGCGAGGGCCAGGGGGTTGGGAATGCGGTGGGTACGGATGTCGCAGACGGCAGCCAGGGTCAGCAAGATTACCAGAACCAGGGCCATCGGGGTTTACTTGAGGGCGCCGGCGGCGGTGGTCAGCTTGGCGTTCGCGCTGGTGCCGAGCAGGGTGACGGCTCCCACACAAACGGCGGCGATGAGCGCGACCAGCAGGACGTACTCGACAAGTGTCGCGCCCTCCTCGTCATTCCAAAAAGCCGAGCAGAAGCGGCGGACGGTGGAGCCAAAAGCAGTGATCATGTCTTTTTCCTTCCTTAGTTCGTTTCAATTCCCACCGGCCTCAAAGGGCCGGCGCTACACGGACAAGACTTGCAGGGAACGATGCGATGGACTACTTGGGAGGGCCTACTTGAGCGCGTCGGAGGCTGTGCCCAGCTTGGTGTTGGCGTTGCTGCCAAGCAGGGTGATAGCGCCGACCGCCACGACAGCGATGAGCGCGACCAGAAGGACGTACTCGACGAGCGAGGCGCCGTCTTCCTCCCGCCAAAAGGCATGGCAGGGGCGGGCAATGGTAGAGCGTGGTGAGGATCGCGTTGGGGGGTGGAACATAATCTCCTCCATGGATGTGGCGTTACCTAGTCCGTCAGGTTCCTTTCCGGCACGAAAGATTTGCACCGGCTGTCGTAATTAGTATACAGCAAGAATCGTGCCAAGTCCAGTGTTTTTACGGGCATTGGTAAAAGTTTTTTTAGAGGCCGTGCGCCGACAGCCAGACGCCGATGAGGGCGAGCAGACTCAGGACGCTCATCAAGCCGCTGGGCATGAAGGCGCGGGGGCTGCCCCGGAAGTAGCGGATGCTGAAGAAGACGAGTAACCCTAAAATAAGCGCCAGCGCGACTTGCAGGCCCCAGACCCGGCCCCGGCTGATGCCCCACCCGGCGGTCAGGAGGGCCAGGCCGCCGAGGATGCCGGCGATCAGCGACGGGCGGCTCCCGGCTTTGACGAAGCCGATGACCCCGCCGACGAGGACCAGGACGGCGTAGACATAAATGATGAGCGCGGGCATATTCATGCGGCCATTGTACCCGCTCAGGTGGCCGTTTCCGGCTTGGCCGACAGCGGCTCCCGGCTTTTTGCCCAGGCGGGCAGCAGGAAGATCAGCAGCGCGGCAGGGACCGTCAGCGCCAGGCCCCAGCCGTTCAGGGCGTGCCAGGCGTGCGCGGCGCTGTGGCCGCTGTGCGGCCCGTAGAAGTCGTACAGGGTGCCGCCGACCTTCTCGCCCAGCGTACCCGCCAGCCCGATCGCGGAGATGACCAGCCCATAGATCGTCCCCTCGATGAACGGTGGACAGGCGCGTGCAGCCAGGGTGAACAGGCAAAGCGTGTACATGATGCCGAAGAACGCACCGACGAAGGCCACGATCTTCGCGGAAAGGGGGTCATGCAGCCCGAAGTTGATGAGGTATGCCAAGCAGTCCAGCGCCCAGGCGCCCCAGGTCGCGGCCACGACCGGCAGTTTCCGCGAGACGGCGGCGAAGGTCAGGATGCCAAGCAGAACGCCGGCGGCGGTGAACTGGCCGAGGTTGCCGATGAACTGCTTGGAGAAGTGCAGACTGTCTACCGAGTAGTAGAATTGCGCGGTGTTAGTTCCCGGCGTGAAGATGAGGTAGAAGACGAACGCGATGACAGCCCACAGGCCTGGAGTACGGGCGGCCTGACGCAAGGCGGCGGCGGTCTGGGCGCGTTCCGCCCGCTTTGCTTCCAGGCGCTCGGCGTGCTCCTCTGGCGTCTCCCGCTCATGCTGCCCCACGCCGCTTCGCTTCTCGTCGATCAGGAACGTAAGCGGCAGGGCGAGGAGAGCCGTCAGGGCCGCCGTGCGGAAGCAGTGGGCATTGGACCAGTGCTGGGTGACGTAGCCGCCCAGACGCGCCGCGAAGAGCAGTGAGAGCAGGTAGGGCGTGAACTGCTGTGTCGCCTGGATTCGTCCCACGGTGCCGGTCTTGTTGCCGACGCTCACCATGACGGCGTCCGCCATGATCATCAGGGTGACGCCGCCGGCGATTGTGAGCATCACGAGCAGAGCCGTCGTCAGGTAGGTATAGCGCGGCAGAACGGACAGGCAGAAAAAGCCGAGCGACCCCAGCAGCGCGGCCAGGGCGTAATAGGAGCGCCGGTGGTAGCCCAGCAGCGGGAAGAAGTCGGAGCCTGCCCCGATGAGGGGACGCAGGTAGTTGGGGATCGCCAGTAGGATGACCAGGCTCGCCAGCCCGCTCGCCGAGAGGTGAAGCTGGTCTTTGTAGAGAAAGCTGAGTTTTTCCCCAGAGAACGTCCCGACGAGAGTACCGACGGCCACAGTTCCGGCCATCAGTAGGGCGACTCGCAGAAAGGCGTTGCGCACGGATGTTTCCTTTCGGTGCAGAGCTTCAACCCTCGGCACTGAGAGGCTGCGGGTATCTTTCATCACCTCCTTTTGACGCCCGCGCCCGTTTCTCCTGCTGCGCCGATTAGCCGTGCCCTTCAGGGCATGGCTTTTTCAGGGTATGGCCGTTCTCCCTTTTCCTAACTGCCCCCCGGAATTGTCGGCGCCCACGTCCGGCTTGGCAGCCTGTGGGGGCGTGTTTTGGGATGTGCCGGGCGCCGCATCCTGGGCGGCATCCGGCGGCAGGTTGATGATGGCGCCGCGCGGGACGCCGACGATCTCGATGTCCTTGATGTGCCGGGACTTGACCAGGCGCGGGGTCAGCGAGGCGGCGCGGATGTGGGCGGCCTGCGCCTCGGCCTGGGCCTTCAGGACGGACTTCTGGTTGACGATCTGCTGCAATTGCAGGTTGAGCTGAGACAGCTTCAGGTTCTGCTGGGCGGCAAGACGCGAGCGCAGGGCCACTTTGGTGGCGTCATCGGGGTAGATCGCCCGGATGCGGACCTCGTCAATGGTGATTGAATCAGGGTTGAAGCGGCCGTTTAGCTCGTTGAGCGCATAGGCCGCCGCCGCCTTCTTGCCGTCTCCGCTCATGTTCTGAGCGGTGTTCGCCAGCCCGAAGGCGTCCACGACGGCCTGACGGAAGGCGGGCCGAAGCTGCGCTTCCTCGAAGTTGCCGAAGTCCGAGAACTGGTTCCGGTACTTGCTGTAGAGCGCGATGATCCGCTCCGGGTGGGCCGGGTCCCAGGCGATGTGGTAGGTGACGCTGGTGTCCACCTTGAGCGTGTTCGAGGAGAGCGTGTTGACGAGCACGCTGTCGTCCTGCTCGGCGTGGGCGCCTTCGCCCGACCCCTGCACCATCGTGTAGGTGCGCTCGTAGGTCGGGATCTCGATCAGCTCGTTTCCCGAAAAGGGCGGCTGGGCATTAAAGCCCGCGTGGCGGACGCGCGGGTCCACGCGGCCCGTGTAGTGGTTGATGACCAAGCCGACGTTGCCGGTCTTGACGACGAACCCGCTGGTGTTGCGGGCGACGAGGAAGGCCCCGACGAGGATGACGGCGACGGTAATTAAGAGGGTTTTCATTTGTTCATCCTCATTTGTTCAGCAGCCCCATCAGTTGATCGCTGGGCAGGTAGAGCTTGTGGACCTGACCGAGTTCCTGGTCCTGGACGTACAGGTCGGTCAGCGTGCTGTTTTGCAGCCGGTTGACGGTCGCCTCGGCCGTCGCCTGCTGGAGCAGGGTCTGGTTGTCGAAGCCCTGCTGCTGTAAAGCCAGCTTGGCGTTGTCTATCTCCTGCATCTTCGAGAGCGTCGTCGAGAGCAGGTCTTTGCTGGCCTGATCCTGCTCGATGCCCCGGATCATCAGGTTGGAGAAGATGACGCCGCGCCCGCCCCACTCATCGTTGAGCGTCTTCAGCGCCTCCTGCTCGGCGCGCTGCTTGCCCGCCGTGGTCAGCGCCGTCGCCGTATCCATGTCGCCGATGGCGTAATTGATCGCGCCTTTGACGGCGGGTTCCAGGTTGACGGCCTCAAACTGGCGCAGGTCGGCGAACTGGTCTTGATACGCGCGGTACAGGTCGTCGGCCTTGTCCGGGTCAATGCGGTACTGGGCGGACACATCCACCTGGAGCATGTTGGAGGCGGTGTTGACCTGCACGGCCCCGGTCGGGTCCGCGCTGGTCAGCGACAGCGTTCTTTGGGCCGTCGGGACCTCGATGACTGACTCCCAGATGCCCTGCCAGTGCGTCCCCGCCGGCATCAGGCTCTTTTCGATCGTGCCCTGGTAATTGTCTATCACCAGGCCGACATTGCCGGGCGCGATGTGTGTCGGCCCGGCCATGTGCCCGCCGCGCTGGAGCGAGAGGTTCAGGAACAGAAACGCGCCCAGAAGCAGTAATCCTAAAATGCCCAGCGTCCGCGTCCGGGGGGAAAGCGGCGGGGTATGTTTCAGCGTGATGGTTTGTTTCGGTTTGGTCGCCATGATCTATTGTTTCCTGCTTTCTTGATACTCCGCCTCCGGCGTCACGAACGAGGCCAGGTGGCAGCGCGGGCAGCCCATGTCGGGCAGCGGCCCGCGAAATTTCTTGTCGCAGCTCAGGCAGCGGAGCGGCTCACCCTTGCGCCGCAGACGCGCCTCGCGTTCCGCCTTTTCGCGTTCGGCCTCGGCCTCCGCTTTGTCCCGCACGACGCTGCCGCGCAGGGACCAAAGCCATATCCCTACGAATATGGCGCCCAGCGTGAACATCCCATCGAACACCAATTGCATCCCGTTTGCCCCTTCCAATAATAGTGACACGCAGGAGGCAAAAAAGTTGCGTGTGTGAGATTTCGCGGAGACGGAGAACCTTCATGCCGGCTGAGGTACAATCTGACCATGAAAGAGCTGTGCGAAATCCTCGCGGCTTATGAAACGCTCCGTCGGCAGGGCAAGCCCGCCGCGCTGGCTACGGTCGTCGCCGTCAGCGGGTCGTCCTATCGCCGCCCCGGCGCGCGGATGCTGCTCACGGCGGCTGGCGGGGCGGCTGGCGGCGTCAGCGGCGGCTGCCTGGAAAGTGACGTGGCCCAGCGGGCGCGGGCCGTCCTGGCGCAGAGCCGAGCGGACATCGTTACCTATGACACCACCGAAGACGGCGACATCGTGTTCGGCGTCGGCCTGGGCTGCCGGGGCGTGATCCAGATTCTCATCGAGCCGCTGACGGGTGCGCGGCCCGACTTGGAGTTCCTGACGGGCCTCGTTCAGCGCCGCGAGGCGGGCGTCTGCGCGACGGTCTTCCGCAGCGAGGGCGACACAACCGCACGGCTGGGCGACCGGCTGCTGATTTCCGAAACCGGAAGGGGTCACGACGGCATTGCGGACGAGGAACTGGCCGCGCGCGTTCGCCCGGACGCCGGGGACGTGCTGGCATCGGGCAAATCAAGCGCGCGCGAGTACGCCGTTTCGGGCGGCTCCACCGCCGTTTTCCTCGAAGTCCTCACCCCTCCGCAGCCGCTCGTCATTTTCGGCGCGGGGCATGACGCGCCGCCGCTGGTCCGGCTGGCGAAAGAAATGGGCTGGCACGTCACCATCGCCGACGCCCGCCCTGCCAATGCGACTTGGGAGCGCTTCCCCCAAGCCGATGCCGTTCTCGCCTGCCCGCCCGAAGAAGCGGCCTCGCGGCTGGCCCTCGACGCGCGAACCGCCGTTGTGCTGATGACGCACAACTACCTGCACGACCGGGCATTGCTGGAGCAACTCCTGCCCTCCCCCGTCCGCTACCTGGGCGTCCTCGGCCCCAAGCGGCGCACGGAGCGCCTGCTGGCGGAACTGCCGCCCGCCATCGTCTCCGACGATGCCCTGTCACGCCTGCACAGCCCGGTCGGGCTGGACATCGGCGCGGACACGCCCGAAACGATTGCGCTTTCGGTCATCGCCGAGATACAGGCCGTGACGGCAGGACGCCCCGGCGGGTTCCTGCGCGAGCGTCCCGGTCTGATCTACCCGCCGGAAACGTCCGCGCCGTCCGATGCCGGGGCCGTCCTGCCCCGCTGTGGGATCGCCGCACCGTGACGACAGCCGTGGGCCTCATCCTCCTCGCCGCCGGGGGATCGTCCCGGCTGGGCCACCCGAAACAGCTCTTGCCCTTCCGGGGCCGGACGCTGCTGCGTCACGCGGCGGAAACCGCCCTCCTCTCCGTCTGCCGTCCCGTCATCGTCGTGCTGGGCGCCCAGCCGGACCGCCTGCGCCCCGAATTGTCCGGCCTGGACGTGCGGGTCGTGGACAATCCCGGCTGGGAGACGGGCATGGGGTCTTCCATCCGCGCGGGACTGGCGGCGCTGGAAACGGCCTCGCCGGACGGGGCGGGCCTCGTCCTGATGCTCTGCGACCAACCCCTTATCACCCCGGACTCGCTGGACTCGCTGGTTCGAGCCTTTGACGACACGGGCAGCCCCCTCGTCGCCTCCGCATACGCCGACACGCGCGGCGTCCCCGCCTTCTTCAGCCGCGCCCTATTCCCCGAACTCCGCGCCCTGCCGGACGCCCAGGGCGCCAAGCCGATCATCATGCGCCACGCCGCCAATGCCATCGCCCTGCCCCTGCCGGCGGGCGTCTGGGATGTGGACACCGAAGCGGACTACAACCGCCTTTTCGAGACGGCGGCAGAAGAGCCATGAAAACAAATCGCATCCGCCCCGTGGCGCTGTGCCTGTTCCGGCACGAGGGCCGCATCCTAGTGAGCACCGCCTATGACAGCGTGAAGCAGGACCGTTACTGCCGCCCGCTCGGCGGCGGGATCGAGTTCGGGGAGCGCGGCGCGGAGGCCATCACCCGCGAAATCCGGGAAGAGCTAGGGGCGGAGATCGAGGACGCGCGCTGGCTGGGGACGCTGGAAAATCTGTTCACCTGCGAGGGGGAAGCGGGCCACGAGATCGTCTTGATCTTCGACGCCACCTTTGCCGACCGCTCGCTGTATGACCGGGCTGTCCTACAGGGACATGAGGCGGGGGCCGTAATGGAGGCGTTTACGGCGGAATGGAAGTCACTGGACGAACTGGCGGCGGGTCCGGTCCGGCTGGTGCCGCAGGGATTGATGGAGTTTCTGCGGGAGTTAGCACCCGCGTAGGGGCGCGATGAATCGCGCCCCTATGGGTTGGACTAGAACTTCATGCCCAGGTTCGCGGACGCATTGTAATCCGATGGGGCGGCGGAGGTCTGCGACCGCTTGCCGTTCAGGGAGAGGCTGAAGCGGTCGCCGAGGCTGTGGGTGAAGCCAACGGTGTAGGCGACCGATTGGGACGCGGACGGGTCGAGGGCGTTCTGGCGGGTCTGGAATCCGACCGTAAGTTGGGTCGCGGGAGAGAAGCGCAGGCCGAGGTCGGCGTGGATGGTTTCTTCCGTGTCGGCGGCGTCGAGGCGGCGGGACCAGTCGTAGCCACCGGACAGGCCCAGCGCGCCGAAGGTCGTTTCCAGGCCGACGCCCTTGCGGGCCAGACGCTGGAGCGTATCGCCCCCATCGTCGGGGTTCTGCGCGTAGGTGCCGACCAGCCGCACGGACTTAAAAGGGGATAGGGCGACTTTGGCCGCGCTGGTGTCGAACAAATCTTGGGTGTCGGTGTCTTTGGCGGGCGCCATGCGGCTCTTGTAGCTGCCGGAAAACTCCAAAAAGGACAGGGGGCGCAGAGTGCCGTTGACCGAAGCGATGGCGGTGTCGAGCGTGTCGGGTGAGCCGTCTGTCCCTTTCTGGCGCAGGGCCAAGCCTGCGCCGATCTGCACAGCGGCGCGCGGGGCGAGCGAGAGTTGAACGGCCTGCTGGTTCGTGGTCGCCGTTCCGAGCTGTGACTGCGTCGCCGAGGTCTCGACCGAGACGGTCTTGGCGGGCGTCAGGACCGTCTTGAGGCTGAGGGTCCGGCTGTCCCCTGCCGTGCCGGGGGCGTTTTTGCCGTCATAGGAGGCGCTGACTTCCATCCCCGTCGTCGGATGCGCCTCCACGGACAGGCCCAGGGTCTGGGTCAGGCCGCTCGCGCCCGTGCCGCTCTGGGCAAGATTGGCGCCAATTTGCGTCTTATCGCTGGGCGTCACGGTCAGCGCCAGCGACGTGTCCTTGACGGCGCCCGCGCCGGAGTTATCCTTGGGAGCGTCGGTGGGGCTGGACTGGCGGAAGCTCACCTGCGCCTGCACCATTTTGGTGGGCGTCAGGCGGCTGCTCAGAGCGAACAACTGCTGACCGGCTCGCAGGCTGTCGTCGCCGGCGTTTTGAAGGCTGACGCCGGCACGGGAGAAGCCAAACGAGAACAAGGCCCAGTCCGCCGCCGTCGCGGATCCGGCGAGGGACAATCCCGTCCGCTTGGCGAGCGAGTCGGCATCCGAGCCTTTGTCGGACAGGGCGGCGGTGACGGGGGTGTAGAAGAAGTGAGATGATAGCTGGGCATTGTGCGCCCCCTGCCAGCCCATGCCGACGCCCAGGGTCACGTCGCCGCTCGTGTCCGCGCCCTGTTTCCCCAGGACGTTAAAGGAAAAATAACCGTGCTGGCCGCGCAGCAGGTCCACGGAAAGTGGGATCGTGCGCCCCGAATCGTTGCGCTGCGCCTGGACCGGGTCCGGCTCGTAGGTGACGGCGGCGGCGGAGCGGGCGGGGAGGTCGCGAGTGAAGGTAATGGCCCCGTTGTCGGCGTCCAGAGTATAATCCAGGCCGCGCAATTGGGGCAGGCCGTTGACCGTCACGCTCTCGGTGCCCGGCGTGATGTGCTTCCAGCTCAGGGCAAACGGGCCGGGGGTGCCGTTGCCGAAGCAGAGGTCCTGCACGGGCGGGGCGGCGCCTAGGCCGGGCAGGGCGAGGAGCAGGCCGAAGGTGTTCATCAAGCATGTGGTCGTCAAGAGGGCGGTGCGAGAACGCATGGCGGTCGAAGTCTCCCTGCCGTTAGAGCGCCGGGGAAGGGATTTGTTTCAAAGGATCAGGCGGACGCCAGCTGGTCAAAAAGGGCGAACACAAGGTTCGCCCTTTTGCGGCGTGTTCGCCCCCTCCTGAGTATGCGCGCTCTACGATTTGGGGTCGTAAACGTAGAACGAGTTGTCCGGCAGCGTTTGCACCGAATAACCGGCGGCGGTCGCCATCGCCTGGAGCGGGGCCGCCGCGCCGGGAGCCGAGAAGTCGCTCGAAACGGTCTGCGTGGGGACCGCGTCGGCGTCCACCACCACGGTCGCGCCGTAGTGGGCGGCGACGGCCTGCATGGCATCCAGGAAGTTCGCCCCCGCCGGGGCCGGGGTCGCCGCGTTCGCGGCGCCGAAGGGCCGGAAGACGACCTCCGAGCCGGATTCCTGTTTGGGATCGTCCGGCGTCCACTGCACCAGCAGGTTCAGCGTCGCGCCGGCAGGCGGTGCCTGCTGCGGGGCGATAGGAATTTCCACCCCCTGGTGGTTGGTCAGGCGCTGTCCCTTCAAAGCGGGCGTCGCGTCGCCCAAATGGGCAGGGTCCGTGATCTGGTTGGTCGCGGTCACGACGTAGGCATTGACGGTCGCGCTGGGCACGTTCGGCGGCAGGTGCAGATGGAACATGTGGTAGGTGTTGCTGTCCTGCCCGACCTGCATGTCCACCTTTTGGATGACGGCCGGGTCTACCAGCGCCGCCGGCCCGCACGGAAGGGCAAAACAGCCTGTTTCCAGCGGGGGTCCCGGCGGGCGCGGCGTCGGATGAATGAACAGCACTCCGGCCAGAGCCGCTGCGGCCAGACCAGCCAATGCGCCGCCGGTCGCACGCCGGTGCGGGACGGTGGAGAACCAGCCGGTCACGGTGCTGACGGCGCGCGTGGTGAACGTCGTCTCGCGCCGGGCTTGTTCCGCCGCGACTCGTTCCAAAATCTTTGCCCGGAAGCCGAGCGGGACGTCCACTTCCGCGCCCAGCGGCAGGTCCATCAGCGCGTAGACCTGCGTGAAGCGCGCGTAGTCGGCGCGCGCCGAGGGGTCGGCCTCGAAGTGCTGTTCCAGCGCCTGCCGCAGCGCGGGGGCCAATGTCCCCTCCGCGTAGTCCGAGTAGAGTTCTTCTGCCCTCTCCGGTTTCATGGTGTCTGTCCTTGCCTTGCGTCCTGAGACTATGGTCAACGGCCTGGCAGCGGGCGACTGAAGGCGCGGCAACAAGTTCACGAAACCTGCCTTCGCAGGTTAGGAGTTGGAACTCCTCTTAGTCCGCGCAGGCGGACTTCGTGCCTTTGTTTCTGCGGTTTCAACCGTCGGATCAAGCCGGAAAATCGAGCGGACGTAAGCCTGCCCGCGTTTCTGACGGCGCTAAGGGTTGAAAAGTTCCCGGATTCCGGCGAGTTTTTCTTTGAGAGCCAATCGGGCGCGGTTCAGGCGGCTTTTGACCGTGCCGATGGGCAAGTCCATGATCTCGGCGATCTCCTCGTAGGACTTTTGCTGGCCGTGGTAAAGCGTGACCATCGCGCGCTGGTACTCAGGCAGGCCGCCGATGGCTTTCTGGAGGAGCTGGGCGCGCTCGCTTTCTTCCAGGATGGCTTCGGGCGTGGGGGACGGGTCCTCGATCTGGCGAGCGACGCTGGATTCTTCGAGTTCGAGGTACTCGTCGAGCGAGGCATGGGGATGGGCCTTGGCGCGCTTGCGCTCGTCGAGGAAGACGTTGGTGGTGATCCGAAAGAGCCAGGTGGAGAACGACGCATCGCCGCGAAAGGTGCCGATGGCGTTGAAGACGCGCAGGAAGGCGTCCTGGGCGACATCATTGGCGTCGTCATAGTTGCCCGTCAGCCGGTACGCGAAGTTATAGACCTGCTTCTCGTACTTGCGGACCAGATCGTTGAAGGCCGCGAGGTCGCCGCGCTTGCAGCGCTCTATCAGCGCCTTTTCTTCGGCGGAGACCGTCGCGCGGGGCCGCGCCGGGCGGGGCGCCACGTCATCCATTGTTGATCCTCAGCGGCAGTCGCGGGGAAAGCATTACAGGAGTGTTGTTACCCAACGCGCGCCCTCTTTACGCCTGTTATCTCTACAGATTATCTCTACAGAGCTTCGCTGGATTGAGTATGACGCGCGGACGCCGGGTTGTCAAGCAAACAGGGACAGCGCCCCCGCGGACGAACGGGACATGCGGACGAACGGGACATGCGGACGAACGGGACATGCGGACGAACGGGACATGCGGACGAATGGGACATGAGGAACAGGGCGGTTTTTGCCGATAAAAAGGCGGAATGAAACCTGACTTGACCAACCTACCTTTGCGCCTGGATTTGGGAGCGCCCCCCCCGACCGCAGGCGGGGAAACGCCCACAGCGGCGACGTTCATGATGGACGAAACGGGCCAGGTGGAGTCGTTCGATGCCGAAGCGGAGCGCCTCTTCCATTGCCGCGCGGAGGATGCCGTGGGGCAGACCGTCTTCACCCTCCTGCCCGGCTTCCCCCGCGCGCTTCTCAAGCAGGCCGCCGGCGGCCCCACCAGCCAGATACTGCGCCTGGACGCCTGCCCGAAGGACGGGACACGGGTCGGGGTGGAGCTGACCCTGACCAAAGTGCGCCTGGGAACGCAGCGGTTCTGGATCGGCGCGCTGTGCGTCCCCAGCCGCAGCCGCCCGGCGGAGGAAAGCCTGCGCCGGTCGGAGGAGGGGCACCGCCGGCTGTTCGAGGGGGCGCTGATCGGCCTCTTTCAGATGTCGCCGGACGGCCATTGCCGGCGGGCCAACCGCGAAATGGCGCGCATCTACGGCTATGAGTCGCCCGAATCCCTGCTGGCCCAGCCGGCCCGCGTCATCCGGGAGGCCTACGTCGTCTCGGACCGCCGCGTGGAGTTTGGGCGGCGTCTGGAAGAGGGCGGCCGCGTGAGGGAGTTCGAGTCGCAGATCCGGCGGCGCGACGGCAGCGTCCTGTGGATCGCGGAGAGCGCCCGCGCCGTGCGCGGCCCGGACGGCGCGCTTTTGTACTACGAAGGCACCGTGCAGGACATCTCGGATCGGAAGCGGACCGAGAGCGATCTGCGGGACAGTGAGCAGCAGCTTCGGACGATCTTCGACGCCGCCGCAGTCGGCATCGCTCGCGTGGACTTGAGCGGGCGGCTGACGCGGAGCAACCCGGCCTTTGCCCGGATGCTCGGCTACGCCCCGGAGGAACTGGCGGGCGTCGCCTTCGCCCGGCTGACCCATCCCGACGATGCGCCGGCGAACGTGCAGCATCAGTGGGATTTGCAGGAGGGTCTGTGGGACGGCTACCAGGTCGAGAAGCGACTGGGTCGCCGGGATGGCCGTTCGGTCTGGACGAACCTGGCGATGTCGCTGGTGCGCGACAGCGAGGGCCGGTCGCAGTTCGCCATCGCCGTTGTGGAGGACATCACGGAGCGCCGCATGGCCCAGGAGCGGGTTGTCGCCTTGAACGAGCGCCTGGAGCGGCGCATGGGGCGCATCGCCGCCCTGCACCAGATCGCGCTGGCGATCATGGCAAGTCCCGACATGGAATGCATCTTGGATTTGCTGCTGGCACAGGCGCGGGCGCAGCTCGGCGCGGACGCCGCCGCCGTCCTGCTCTGTGATCCCCACGCCGATACGCTCGCTTACGCCGCCGGCAGCGGCCTGCGGTCTCCCGTGACGGGCCGGCCGCCGCGGCCGCTGGCCTTCGGCTACGCCGGCCAGGCGGCGCGTGAGCGCCGGGCCGTCGAGGTTCCCGATCTCGCCTGGATGCCGGAAGTGTTCGCGCACGACCCGGAGATATCGGCGGAGGGCTTCACCGCTTATTGGGCGGTGCCGCTCATCGCCAAGGGCGAAGTGCGGGGCGTTCTGGAGATCTTCGGGCGCAGCCCGCTCACCCCCGATGACGAGTGGCGCGAGTGCCTGGACGTGCTGGCCGGGCAGGCCGCCATCGCGATTGACAGCGCGACCATGTTCCGGGACTTGCAGCGCTCGCACGCGGAGCTGATGGGGGCCTATGAGGCGACCATCGAGGGCTGGGGCCGCGCCCTGGACCTGCGCGACCAGGAGACGGAAGGCCACAGCCGCCGGGTCACCGACCTGGCCGAGCGTCTGGCCCGCCGTCTGGGAATGGACGAGGCGCAGCTCGTTCATGTGCGGCGCGGCGCGCTGCTGCACGACATCGGCAAGATGGGCGTCCCCGACCGCATCCTGTTCAAGACGGACGGCCTGACGCCGACCGAGTGGCGGCTGATGCGCCGCCACCCCCAGGACGCCTATGACATGCTTTCGCCGATCGCTTTCCTGCGTCCGGCCCTGGACATCCCCTACGGCCACCATGAGAAATGGGACGGCACAGGCTACCCGCAGGGGCTGGCGGGGGAGGACATCCCGCTGGCCGCCCGCCTGTTCGCCATCGTGGACGTTTGGGATGCCCTGACGTCCGACCGCCCCTACCGCGCCGCCTGGTCCGAAGGGCGGACTCTGGACCACCTGCGCGGGCGGGCCGGGACGCATTTCGACCCCGCCCTCGTGGCCGTGTTCCTGGAGATGATGACGGGCCGGCAGGAGCCGGCGCCCGCGCCGCTCGGCACTGCCGACCCGCTGCTGGACGATCTGACGCCGCTCAAAGACTTGCTGCCGCTACACCGGGCGGCGTAGCCAAGCGGCGGCAGTTCGTTTCGGCAGTTCGTTTCGGCAGTTCGTTTCGGCAGTTCGTTTCGGCAGTTCGTTTCGGCAGTTCGTTTTCGCATTTTCACGGCCTTTTCCCGCTGTGTCCTGCCGCTCTCCCTGTCCTCGCCTGCTGGGTCCAGGGTTCGTTTTGACAAATTCCCTTGCGTCTACGCCTCCACTTCCGCTGCTGCTCCCCTGCCGTCAGTTCGTTTTTGCAATTTTCTTGTCGTCTTCGCAATGTCGTTTTTCGGCCCTCCCCAGTCTCCCACCTGTCTACTATTATACCCGAAAACACGGAAGGAACCCACCTCCTTGCTTCCTCGTGCCTCGGTCACAGGGGTCCTCCCCAAAGGGGAGGACGAGGAGGCTGGAAGGCGGGGGGTAGTGCCCGTCCCACCAGCGGGATGCGGGGCAGCCCGCGCATGATTATACCCGGTCATGCCACCGGTATTTCCTCTACGGCATGGCGCGGACCTGTTTGGCGGCCTGGGACTGGCGGTAGAGGGTGTTGAGTTGGGAGGGGGTGACGGCGACGTAGCCCGGCCCCAGGGCGTCCAGCATGGCTTTGAGGTCGGCGAGCTTGGACCCCCAGTTCCAGACGAAGGCGTTGACGAAGGCGGGGCGAGCGGTGCCGACGCTGCTGCGGACCTGGTCGGCCAGTTTCTGTGCGCCGGGGCCGAAGGAGACGGCGCGGAAGACGGGCTGGCCGGTCGGCAGGGTGTAGGTGAAGTGGGAGTAGCGGTCGCCGCCCTGGGTGCCGTAGTCGGGCATCAGGAAGGCGACGCCGGGCAGGTCCGCGCCCACCCCGGCGATGTCTTCGGTGCGGACGTTCATCAGCCGGACCGTCTTCATGTCCATGCGCGCCATGTACTTCTGGGTCCAGTCGTAGAAGCTGGTCGTGGCGGCGGGGCGGTCCTTCAGCGCTTTGGCCCAGTCGGGCGGGTACATATAGCCGACGCCGGACACGTCGCACAAGAACTCATCGGTGGGGGCGGCGTGGTCGTAGTACCAGCGGGCCATTGTCGGGGCGACGTCAATGAGCGACGGGGCCATGCCCCAGCCGACGGGGAACGTGCCGTGCAGGGGGTCGGTGAAGTACTGCCGGAAGTACCCGCGCCAGGTGCAGAGGTTGTCGCCGTCGGACATGGTGAGGGCGAGATAGACCTTCGTCGGGTCGAGTTTGGGCGCGGGCGGCTGCGGCTTCTGCCTCAGCGCGGGGATAGGGACGCCGCTTAGGACGGAGTAGTTGGCGACGTAGTCGCTGACGGTCGTGATCTTGCCGAAGCGCGAGCCGAGGGAGACGCCCGGCGTTTCGTCCACGCCGACGCCGTCGCCGTGCCACCAGAAGCCGCGCACGACGGCGTTCAGCGGCAGTTTGGCGAAGGTGGCCTCGATCTCGGCCCGCTCCGCCGCCTCGTTCGCGCCCGGCCGGTCCTGCGCCTTCGGCCCGGTGATCCAGAAGGCCATGCCCCGCGCGGCGATGATGTCGTCCACCTGGCTGCCCAGCAGCGGTGGGTCGAGGCACAGGCACAGGTACGGGTTCAGGCGCGGCAGGAGGGTCGTGCGGGCGTAACGCAGGGCGTCGACATTGTCCTTGAACTTGCCGCGCAGATCGCTCTTAATGGAGAGGTGCAGCCGGGCAGCGAGTTCGGGCGTAGCGATGAGCAGATCGTCGGCCCCAGCGATGTCCACGGCGATGCAGGGGCTGACGTAGACGTTCGGGTCGGGCACGACCGCGCCTTTGTAAGCGCTTTGAAACATCTTCAGGAGCGAGAACGGGTCGGCGACGGGGATGGGCGCGCCGGTCTGGCCCTGGTCCTGCATGGCCTGGAGCCAGAACGGGTCGTCCTCATCATGGACGAGGTAGATGCGCGGCTGCGTCCGGTTGACCAGCCCTTGCAGGGATGTGAGCAGGAGCTGTTCGTCATGGGTCAAGTGGCGCACATCGGCCACATAGAGGTGCCGGGCGGGCGGCGGCGTCTTCGGCTGCAACGTCGGATAGGGCCGGGGCGGGGTCGGCAGCGTCAGATTGGCATAAATGCGTGGGTGCGGCAGTTTGTCGAGCGCGGCCAAAGCCGTCGCTTTGATCTCCGGCGGCAACAGCCTCGCCTGCACCAGCGCCGCGACCGTGCCGCGCGTCAGCAATTGCTCCAGCGCATAGGTTTTGAGCGATTCATCACGGAACCCGGTGGCCGTCCACACGTCCACCGCCTCGTCAAATGCATCTCCCTTGTGAACAATGAGGGCGGCCGTGGGCTGGCCGCCCGCCGTCAGGATCGGCAGGATGACGTCTCCGGCGGGAAGCGTCGCCGGGTCCAAAGCCTGCGCGTCCTCGCCGTCGCCCCAGCTCAGGGTCAGCGCCGCGAGGCCGAGCGGGTCGCTTGGCGGGATTGTGGCTTTCCCCGCCGGGCCGCCCCGGAAGCCGCCGACGCCGATGCCGCCCGGCCCAAACAGGGCGGGGGCGCTGTCATGGCCCAGGTCCTTCCAGTCGCCGTTCGCCTGCTGCGCGACGGCATGGGTGAAGGGGATGCCGGACAGGACCAGGCAGCCGCCCGCCCGGTGGAACGCGCGCAGGTTGGCGAACGCGATTTGAGGGTAGGTGTTGCCGTAGGGCAGGACGACGGCGGCATACGCGCGGGTGTTCAGACGGGCCGGGTCGGCCAGCGCCGCCGCGTCCAGCGCGTCGGCGGGGATGCCTGCGTTTTGCAGATCGACGGCGATCTGCTTGGGCGAGAGGTCGGCGGGGACGCCATAGTACGGGAAGCCGGGCTGGGCAAAGACGGCGACGCGCGGCGGGGCGGCGTAGGCAGCCCCGGAAAGGCAGAAAAGCGCGGCGAGTGTCAGCAGCAGTTTCATTAGGAAGCTTCTTTCTGAGACGCAGAAATGCCACGGATTGAAATCCGAGGCTGAGAAAAGCCCACCGTCCAGGGGACGGGAGAACGGAAAGCCAACAGCAACGGGGCTGTTCTTGTGTCCCCTGGACACTGGGCACTTCCGAGCCTCGGGTTTCAACCCGTGGCAGGTAACGGGCATAATATCACTGCCCCTTCGCCCGGAACACGGCGATCTCGGCCAGGCCGGCATTCTGTGTCCCCGCCTTGACGCCGGTGACTTTGAAGGTCAGCGATGTGATGGCCTTCGCGGGGAAGCGCAGATCGAACGGCTTGGAGGCGTCGTCAGGAAGTGCGCCGACGGGAAGCGTCGTGCCGTCGCTGAAGGCAACCTCGCCGGACGTGATCTGGTCGGTCAGGTTGGGCCGGTCGTACAGCAGGACACGGTCAATGGTCTGTGGGGTCGCCCAGGTCAGCGTCAGGGTCGCGCCGACCGTGCTGCCCGCCGACCATTCCTGGCTCTTGTCGCCGGGGTAGCCGCCGACGAGGCCGTCTACCGCGCCCTCGGCGGAGTAGCCGCCTTCCGCGCCGCTGGCCGTGACTTTGGCCGTCCCCGCCACGTTGTCTTCGGTTGTCAGTTCATTGCCCGGCGGCGGCACGGCGGGCAGATGCCAGGTCACGCCCGCCATTCGGAACGAAACCTGGGCGGGCGCGAAGCCCGTCCGGCCGCGCCAGATGTGCGGCGGGCCGGTGACTTCCAGGGGTGCACCGGACAGCGGCAGGGCGACGCTCGCGCCGCCGACCTGGACCTGGTTGCCGTCCAGCAACCCGCGCGGGGCATAAAACAGGGCGCGTATCCTTCCGTGGTAGAGATACACGCCCTCGTTCTTGTGGACCAGGCCGACGCCCATAGCCGCCAGCATCATGTCCTGCGTGGAAGAAAGCGATGACGTGCTGACCTCGGCTCCAACCCCGGAAACGCCGGCGATGTGCCGGATGCCGGCTTGTAAACCCAGAGCTTTCCAGCCGCCTGGCGCGGCCTGGACAACGACCGTCACGGCCTGGCCGATGGAGCGGGCGGGGAGGACAATCTTGTTCGTGTAAGTCGCGGCGTCATAAACAACAGCGAGCGGCTTGCTATCCAGCATCGCCTTCGTCGCCCGCGCCGTGTCCGGCAGTTCGATGACGACGGCGCGCTGGGCGGGCTGACCCGTGTAGTGGCCTTTGGCCGCGCCGATGGTGACAGTCGCGGTGTTACCCCGGCGCGTGTAGGAGAGCGGCGTGGCGGCGGACTGGCCGCGCTCATACGCCGTCGTCACGCCATCATCCTCATAGAGCGTAAAGCGGCCCGTTTGCCCGTCCTCGCCGGGGTAGCAGCGGACGCGGAGCGTGGTCAGCGGCGCGGTCGCCATGCGAGATCGGTATGGCTGCATCGGGATGGGGACTCCGCCCCGGACGTACAGCGGGAACTCGGCGATGTCGGCGGCGACCAGCGCGTCCGTGTTTCCCCGATAGCGCTCCCCGGTGAACTCGTTGTACCACGTCCCTGATGGGAACCAGACGGTCTGCGAGGCGACCCGGCCCGGCCCGACGCCCGCCGTCACGATGGGGGCGACCAAGAGATTATCGCCGAACAGGTACTCCTGAGCGTTGTGGTAGGCGTTCTCCTCGCGCGGGTGGTCTAGGTACAGAGGCCGGTCGAGCGGGACGGTCTCGCGGGCGGACTGGGCGGCGCTGGTGTAGAGGTAGGGAAACAGTTCGGAGCGCAGGTGGAACGAGACGCGCATCGAGTCCTCGGCCCATTGGGGATAGTTCCAGGGGCGGCGGTCGGTCTGGACATCGCGCGTCGAGTGCGAGCGCAGGACGGGCGAGGTCGCGCCGAATTGGCACCAGCGCGCGTAGGACTCCTCGTTGCGCCCGCCCATATGCCCTCCAATGTCATGGGACCAGAAGAAGCAGCCGACATTGCCCGCCGTGGACGTGAACGGCACCTCGAAGGCCAGCATCGGGAAGCCGGTGTTGGCGTCCCCGGAGAAGTGGATCGGGTGCCGGTGGTCCCCCCACCCCGCCCAGCGCGAAAACGACAGCCCGCGCTGCCCGCCCTGGGCCGTCCGGTCGTAAAGCAGCGTGTTCAGCCAGAACAGGTTGGTGAGGTCGGGGACGGAGCGCGTGAACTGACCCTGCTGCCAATCCAGCCACCAGAAGTCCACGCCGTCCTTTTCCAGCGGCGCGAAGACCGTGGAAAACAGGGCGTCCATGTACGTCTTGGAGCCGGCGTCAAAGGGGATGGTCTGCCTCGTGACCGGATCCGCGCCCAGGGCCTGCATGAAGGCGGCGTACTGGTCCTCGTGCGGCGCGACGCCATCGGCGGGGTGCAGGTTCAGGGTGACGTGCAGGCCCTGGGAGTGGAGCCAGGGAAGCAGCGCCTCGGCGTCGGGGAGCAGCTTGCGGTTCCAGGACCAGCCCGTCCAGCCGTCGCGATGCCAGTCCATGTCCAGCACCATGTTGTCCAGCGGGAAATCGTGCTGCCCGTACTCGCGGACGATCTGGCGGTAGTCGTCCGAGGAGAAGGGCCAGTAGCGCGAGTACCAGGTCCCCAGCGCGTACTTGCGCGGCAGGGGCACGGGGCCGCCGATGGCGGTCAGTGACTTCAGAGCGGCCCGGTAGTCATCCCCATAGCCGAACAAATACCAGTCCGTCCCCGCCGCCGAGGGCCGCGACTGCACCCAGTCGGCGGTCAAAAGCGGGGCGCGCGAGTCGTCCAGCAGATACCAGCCGTCGCGGGACAGGACGCCCTGGCCTAGATCGAACGGCCCGGTCGCGCCGTCCAGCGTCCGCGCCGTGCCGCCTAAATTTCCGGGGTTCGACGCACCCGGCGCCCAGGCGACGGTCCCGGCGCCCTTTTTGATCTCGGCCCGCAGGTTCGAGCCGGAGAACGACAGCCCGTTGGGGCTGTAGGTCAGCCGGATCGCGCCTGTGTCAACAATCGTGGTCGCCCCGGTCTGATCCAGACGAAAATTGTTGAACCGAGCGGCGCGGTCCGCGGCGAAGAGCGAGGGCGTGTCCACGAAGGCGCCATTGGGCGCGTATTCCAGGCGGATGCAGTTCGGGGTGATGACCGTAAAGCGGGCCGAGCCGACGACGAGCGGGTTGGGCGCGGCTTGGGCGGCCTTGAGGCAGACCAGGAGCAAGAGCGCCAGCGTGGGCAGGAAGATGGACAGGCGGCGCGCGGATAAGTTGACAGGGATAGGTTTTGGAGAGAGCACGGGGAGCCTCGGACGGTGTAAAGTAATTCTGGCATTACTATTCACCGGCGGGCGGGGAAATTCCTGCTTTCGACCGGCCCATCCCTATAGCCTGGGGCTTCAGCCCCAGGTCTCAGCGCTTGGGGCGGGACGCAGGGCGCGCGAGGCGGCGGATCGCCAGCACGGCGACATCGTCGTGGAACCGGCCCCGGCAGAAGTCGGAGACGCGGCGCAGCAGGGTCGTGACGAGCCGGCGCGGCGCCAGCGGCGCCAGCCGGGCGAACAGGGACTTGAGGCGGTCCAGGCCCAGCCATTGCAGACGGGACTGCGGGGGGTGGGCGTCGGAAACGCCGTCGGTGTAGAGGAGTAGGGTGCCGCCGACGGGAAGTATCGCTTCGTGCTGCTCGAAGCGGGCCAAGCCGGGCGGGAACGCGCCGACGGGCGGCCCGGTCCCGACCAGTTCCGCGATGGACTCCGGGACCTGCGGCCCCGCCTGCGCGATCAGAGCCGGCTCGTGGCCGCCGCTGGCATAGGTCAGCTTACCGGTGTCGGCCTCCAAAGTGCCGACGAAGACCGTGCCGAACCCGTCGAAGTGTGGGTCCGGCTCGATCATGGCATTGACGGCGGAAAGAGTCTCGGCGGGCGACAGCCCGACGGAGAGGCAGTCGGAGAGCAGCGCGCGCATGTGCTCGGCCTGGAGCGCCTGCTCCGGCCCATGCCCTGCCACGTCGCCGATCACGACAGCGACGCCGCCCGTCCCATCGTCGAGCGGAAACGCGCTGTGGAAGTCGCCCCCGGAGGGCGGCGTCGCGGGCAGGTCGGCGTGGGCGGCGGTGTATTCCGGCGAGAGCATTTCCTCGTTCTGCCCCAATGCAGGCGAGAGTTCGTCAGTGTGTGGCGGTTGGTTAGTCATCCCGCTATACTATACCATAGGTTAGGGATTTATACCAGGAAAATCGGCATTCCCGGCGGGGCAATTGCATATGGAGGGCAGCCACGGAGAAGAAGGAGGGCAGGCACGGGGGCCTGCCCCTACCATTGATGGGTCGCGTAGGGGCAGGCCCCCGTGCCTGCCCTTCCCCGTGCTGCCCTTCATATGTGATTGCCCTGCCTCGAACGCCTCGTGCAATGCGACACGGCTCAGGACGCCGCCGCCCGGCCCGCCAGGACTTGTGCGTAAAAGTCTTCCAGCTGCGCCGTGATCGCCGCCCAGCCGTACTCGCGCTCGACCAGGGCACGGCCCTGACGGCCCAGCGTCTCGGCCAGAGCCGTGTCGGCCAGGACGCGCAGGACGGCATCGGCGAGGGCCTGGGCTTCGTCCGCGATCAGCAGGTGTTCCCCATCCCGGACATGGATGCCCTCGCAGCCCACGGAGGTCGAGACTAGGGGCTTGCCCATCGCCAGCCCTTCCAGGACCTTGAGGCGCGTCCCGCTGCCCATGCGGAGCGGCACGACGGCGGCCGCCGCGCGCGCGAAGTAGGTTCGCATGTCCGGCACGGCGCCGGTCACGACCACGCGCGGGCCGGCCAGGCGTTCCACCTCCTCGCCCGCGCCCGCGCCGACGATCGTCAGCGTCACGCCGGGGCGTTCCCGGTGGATGCGCGGCAGGACTTCCTCCACGAAGTAGGCCGCGCCGTCAATGTTGGGCCGGTAGCTCATCAGCCCGGTGAAGACCAGGCTGCCCGGTTCGATCAAGGCCTTGGAAGGCTGGTAGAATTCGATGTCCACGCCGTTCGGGACCACGACGGCCGGCTTGTCCGGCGTCTGGCCGCGCAGTATCTCGCGCTCGCGCCCGGATGTCAGCAGGCAGGCGTCGGCCCGCCGCCAGCAGGCCCGCTCCTCCCGGTAAAACTTGACGTACTCCGCCCAATTGTAGAGCCGCCGCCCCGGCGAGCGCTCCCCCTGGTACAGCCGGTACAGCAGCTCGTATTCCAGGTTGTGCTCGTCCAGCACGAGGGGAACCCGGCCGCCGAAGTCGAAGCCGGCCATCTGGCTGGACTCGACCTGGATCAGATCGAACGCCTGCCCGGCCAGCAGCCGGGTGAGGGCGTCCTGCATGGCCGGAGACTGGAGGCTGGCGGTCTGGTAGGAGCGCGGGGAGAGCAGCGAGAGCGCCTGTGCGCCCCGCTTGCCGCCGAAGGGCCGGGGCGGGGGAACGACGTGGACCTCGGCGCCCACCGCGCGCAGGGCGGCGACGTTCTCCGCCTCGGCTTCCCGCCCCTCGCCCTCGCGCCCGTAGGTCAGCAACGTCACCCGGTGGCGGCGCGACAGGTGGCGGACGAGCTGATACACACGGATGCCGAACCCCCAGATGGGAGGATACGGCAGGGATGGAGTCAGAAGCAGGATACGCAGGCTCTCAGCGCGCGGGGCCTGCGAGTCCATGTCAATTTCAGGAAGTGTCGTGTTTATGGCTTCGGCTCCAATTGACGGATGAATTTGGCGGGGACGCCGCCGACCAGCGTGTGGGGCGGCACGTCTTTAGTGACGACCGCACCCGCCGCCACCACCGCGCCCCGACCAATGGTGACGCCCTTGAGGACGGTGACGCGGGCGGCAAGCCAAACGTCGTCCTCGATGATAACCGGACGGGGCACGGGCGCGACGGTGTGGTCGTGGACCGAGTGAAAGTCCGTGTCCATGATCAGGGTCATGTTGCCGATGGCGCAGCGCGCGCCGATGCGGACGAGGCTGGCAGCGCACAGCGACGCCCCGCTGTTGATGTAGGTGCGGTCGCCGATCTCCAGCGTCCCGCCCGGCAGGGACGCCAGCTCGACCGGCAGGTGCGTCGCGCGGATGCGGACGCGCTCACCTAGACGGACCTGCCCGCCGTTGTTGACGATCAGACGCCCCTCGACGCGCCCCCAGCGGCCCACGGAGGTGCAGCGGCGCGTCTTCCAGCGGCTCGCCAGCAGCAGCGGGGCCAGCTTCAGAATGGAGGAAAGAAACATCATGCCGGCGGCGCGTCCAATCGGCGGATGAACTTGGCGGGGACGCCGCCGACCAGCGTGTGGGGCGGCACGTCTTTGGTCACGACGGCCCCCGCCGCCACGACCGCGCCCGCCCCCACCGTCACGCCCGGCAGCAGCGTCACACCGGCGGCGATCCACGCGCCGTTCCCGATAACGATCGGCGCGGCCTGAATCTCACCCGCCCGAAAGTCCGCCGTACCCACAGCGTGGTCCGTCGTCACGAGGACGCTGTGATGGCCGACCGAGACGCCGTCGCCCAGCGTGACCGGCGCGGCGGCGTCCACGAACAGCGGGCTGTTGACAAAGCAGCGCGCGCCGATTCGCAGGTTCCGGCGTGGGTCGCCGGTCATCCCGAACTGGATCGGCCCGGCAATCAGAGTCCCCGGCCCGACCGCGATTCCCGCCGCCCGGTACAGCCGGGTCCGCAGACGACCGCCCGCCCCAAGCGGCCAGGCCGATGTCATCCGGTCTACCAGCCACAGGCCCAGCGGGAGCGCTCCGCGCTCGGCGCGCACGACTTGGGCCAGCTTGCTTTCGCCTCCGTGACTCATGCGCCTGTGCGCCCCTTCCACATCTGGCGCATCATCTGGGCATCCTGCGGGTGCAGGCAGCGCAGCGCCAGGCACAAGGGGACGTACAGGAGCAGGCCGGGGACCAGCAGCAGCAGGCTGCTCCGATCGTGGACGAAATAAAACAGGCCGACGAGCGGCAGGGCGGCGGCGGCGGCGCGGCCCAGGATGGCGAGGCTCTTCCAGTCGAAAAGGCCGGGCGGCAGGGCGCGCACATAGGCGACGACCATGTACGCCTCGATCAGCGAGTCGCCCAGGATCGCGCCGACGGCCCCATTGTGCAGCGCATGGTGGGTCACGAAGATCAGCGCCCCGCAGACCGGGACGCAGATCAGGGCCGAGACGGCCGTGATGCGGCTCAGGGCCGCCTGCCGGTCGCAGGCGATGAGGGCGGTTCCGGCGGCCTGGGAGAAGAACCAGAGGATAATCGTCGCCCCCAGAATCATCAGGACGGGGACGCTCGGCCCGAACCCCGTCTTGTGGCCCGTGACCAGGGCGATGATCTGGCCGGGGGCCATGATCAGCACGGCGGCGAACGGCACGGCGCAGATCAGGACGAAGTTGAACATGCGCCGAACCGCGCCCTCGAAGGCGCGGCGGTCTTCCCCATAGACGCGGGACAGGGCGGGCAGCATCGCGCCGGTGAGGGCGACGGGAATGAAGAGCGTCGTCCCGCCGAGCCGCTTCGCCAGCCCGTACCAGCCGATGGCGTCGAAGCTGCTCAGTTTGGACATCAGCAGCGCGTCGCAGTTGCTGTAAACGGCGACAAAGACGGCCGTCGTCAGGAACGGCATCCCCTGCCGGGCCAGGGCGCGGATCGTGGCCCACGACGGCCGGTGCGCGGCCTTCCAGTACGGCTGGAACGCCGAGGCGTTGATGAGCAGGGCGACAAACGCGCTGACGCCGCCCGCGCCGGCGATCATCCACAGCGGCGCGTGGCGCAGGATCAGAAAAAAGGTGAGCGCGGCCATCACGGCCTTGTCGGCGAGGGCGGCGGCGTTCTGCCGGGGGATTTCCTGCAAGCCGCGCAGGGCCGCGCCCAGCGCCTCGTTCAGCATCCCGGCGAGCATGGCGGCCAGCGCGACGAGGAGGAGGACGCACACGGACGACGGATAGCCCAGCGCGCGGGCGATGGCCCAGCCGACGCCGATGGAGAGCAGGCCGATCGGCAGCCGCATGGCCAGCGCGGCGAGGGTCAGTTCCGCCGTCCGCGACGTGTCCCGCGCGATGTCGCGCGTCAGCACCGTCGAGGTGCCCAGCGCCATGGCGATGGCGAACACGCCGGCGAACGAGCCGGCGAACGTCAGCAGGCCCAGGCCGTGCGCGCCGATGTAGCGCGTCAGGTACACCGTCAGGCCGAAGCTCATGCTCCAGGAAAGCAGCTGCGAGGCCAGGGTCACCAGGACGTTGCGGGCGACCAGCCGGGAGCGGCTCAGGGGGGCCGCCACGGCTGCCGCGCCGGGCGGGGCGGGCGCATCGGCGGGCCGGCGGGCGTGCGACAGTCGCCGCCGCAGGCGGGCGGCGGGCTTTTCGACGCCGTAAAGGATGAGGGTCGAGAGAACCAGGCAGAGGGCCAGCGCGGCGAGGCCGACCAAAGGCTTCGACCAGTGCGTCCAGTGCGCCACGCCGTACAGCGCCGTTGTGTGCAGCAGGTACAGCGAGTACGACAGCAAACCGATGAACCGCACCCAGCCCAGGTTCAGCCAGCGGAAGACGCCCCAGGCGGGGTGTCTGACAGCCGCGACAAAGATCGGGATCAGCGCCAGCCCCTGAACGGTATAACGGAAGGTCTGGTCGAAGGGGAGCCACCATCGGGAAACGACAAAGCTGACGAGAATGGTCACGACGGCCAGCGGCAGCCAGACGCTCTTCAGCCGACGCTCCCAAATGGGGGCGGCGTCGAGCGCGGGGTTGCCCCACACGGCCAGGAGGCAGCCGAACAGAATGGAGTCCACGCGCGTGTCGCTTGCGACATAAACGCGGTCTTTCGGGGCGCCGAAGCCGAACACAAGCAGGCAGCGCCAGGCCAGCACGGCGGCGCACAGGCCGAGCAGGACCAGCGCCTGCTGCCGCGCCGTCAGCCCGCGCCGGCGCATCAGCAGGTAGACGAGGGGGAAGGCGAGGTAGAAATGCTCCTCGACGGCCAGCGACCAATAGATCCAGGTCCCCGGCGTCATCCCGTCCCACCAGCCGTGGCGGACGATGTAGTAGTTCGTCAGATGGAAGACCTGGAAGGGGATCGCGCCCGTCCAGTGCGGGTTATCCAGCAGGCCCGTCGCCGACAGCAAATAGGCCGCGCCCAGGACGAGGTAGAACGGCGGGAAAATGCGCAGGACGCGGCGCAGGTAAAAGTCCCGGAAGTTGATCCCGCCGCTTCCGTCGAACTCCAGGCGCAGCAGCGTCGTGATCAGGTAGCCGCTCAGAAAGAAGAAGACGGCCAGGCCAAAGTAGCCCGGAAAGATCTTCGTGGCGGCATGGCCCAGAAAGACGAGGAGGAACGAGACGGCGCGCAGGCCGTCCAGCGAGGGGATCGCGAACGGCTTGCGGCTCGCAGCCTCCTGGCTCGCGGCCTCTTGAATGGCGGGTGGCGTCATCGGGCCGCCCCCTGTGGGTCTTTAAGCGTCGGGGCGGCGGCCAGGGCGCCTGCCCAGATGCCGGCGAAGAGCACGTCGCGGTAGTTCGAGAGCTGCAAGTCCAGCAGGCCGAAGATGACCAGCATGGCGGTCACGAGCAGGGCGAAGATGCCGAGGGCTTTGGTCAGATCGTCCGCGCCGGGCGCGCGGACGATCTGGCCCGCGAAGATCAGAATGGCCGAGATCATCATCCAGAAGGCGAGGAACCCGAACGTGCCGACGCGCTCCCAGATCCACAGAATCTGGTTGTGCGGGATGAACGGCTCCAGCTCGTAGATGGCCGTCACCTCGGGCAATGGGATGATCTGGAGATAAGGCCGTCCGTAACCGTAGCCCTGGAGCGGCGTGGATTTGATCGTCGCCATCAGGTCCGTGTTCTCCGAGTCGCGCGAGGCGTTCGAGGAGGCGTCGCGCGCGTCCGGCTGGAAGTTGGACTTGATGGCGCGGGCGGGCTGCGCGATCAGGCTGTCGCTGTTCTTGAAGAGCGGGTAGTAGACCGAGAAGCCGACGGCCAGCGCCAGCCCGAGCGCGGCGACCAGGTGGCGCCGCTCGGGCAGCGCCTGATAGGCGGCCAGCAGGACGAGGGGGATGACGAACACCATCGCCGCCGTCGCCGCCCGGCGGTTCAGAACGAGGTTGCCCAGCACGACGAAGGGGACGAGGCTCCACATCGCCCAGCGCAGGCGCGGCAGGGCGCGGCACAGAGTCAGCGCGAGCAGGAGCAGCAGGAAGGCATCGAGGAAGAACGCCTCTTCATGCGTCCCCACCCCCTGGTCGGGGATGGGCTGCCCGTGCAGCGTCACATAGCGCCGGAGGGTCAGCAAGATCGCCTTCAGGCCGACGCACCCGACGGTGATCCAAAGCAGGGCAAGCAGGTGCCTGCGCTCGCGCACCATGTTGACGGCGAGGAGGTAGGCCAGGCCGAAGTAGAACTGCGGGCGGACTTCTTGCAGGGAGATCTTGAAGTCGCCGCCGGTCAGGACGCCGTTGATCCAGCCCATCAGAACGAACGCCATGTAGACGCCGATCGGCAGGAGCAGCGGCCCCGCCCGCAGGTTCGTGTTCTGGGTGTAGACCGCGCGCAGGCAGGAACAGACGCCGGCGATGATGATGAAGATTTCGAACAGGTTGAGGGGCAGGCCCTTGAAGTTGGTGTGCGCGTAAACCTGGAAGATGGTGTTGGTGTTCCAAAAGAAGGGGACGCGGTCGGTCAGGGCGTCCGCGAACGGCCGCCCGTTCGGTCCCGCCACCTGTCCCAGCTCGAACAGGCACACGGCGGCGAGCGTGAAATACAGCGTCAGACGCGGGAAGCGCCAAAGCAGGATGGGGGTCAGGATGCCGATCAGGAGCGTAATGGGTAGGAAGATGTTGTCCAGGCCGAAGGCGACGAACGAGGCAGCGACCGTCCCCGCCAGCAGGCCGCCGCCGAGCAGGAACCAGCGGGCGCGGGCGCGGGCCTGGGCGGCGTACTCCTCGGCCGTGGGCATGGCGCTCAGGGCGGGCAGTTCCTCCGCCCCGTCGAGCGGGGCGTCCAGGGCAGCGAGTTTTTGCAGGAGTGCGTTCATGTTGATGATAGCGTAGGGGCGCGATTCATCGCGCCCTTCCTGTCCCTGGCGCCCTTCCTGTCCCCGGCGCGGTCCCGAAAGAGGGCGCGATTCCGAACCAGGGCGCGATGAATCGGGCCCCTACCTCTTCACCGGCAGGCGCAGCAGGGTCATGGACTGCGGCGGCAGGGTCAGCGCGGATTTCAAGGGCGCCGGCGGGTAGGCGGCGATCCCTTTGGGATTATCGGCGTCACAGCGCCACATCTTCACGGTCCCGGCGGGCGAAATGCCGCGAATGACCAGGGGCGCCGTGATCGTCGCTTTGGACATCTTGTTGATGAGCATCAGCGTCAGTTCGCCCGTGCGGCTGTCCGTGGCGGCGTAGCACGACAGGCGATCCCCGTCGGCGCTCGTGGCGGCGCAGGCCATGTCCCCGAAGCCGTTCCCGCGCCCGTCCGGGTTGCGGTACAGCTTGAAGGCGAGGTAGCCGGGCGAGTCCTTATTGGGGAAGGCCCAGTAGTTCGCCAGGTAGACGTTCTCGCGCCCGTAGATGCCCAGCACATCCGCAATGGCAAGCCCGCCGTTGATATGGGAGTCCGCGCCGAAGTTCCATTCGGTGATGCCCAGCCGCGTTCCGGGGTAGCCCTGGACGATCCACTCGTTCAGGCGCGGGATCAGGCGCAGCGACACCCCGACCCACGATTCGTCGCGGTAGGTGGGGTCCCACAGGCTGCGCGTCGCTCGCAGGCGCAGCGCCTGGGTCGCCTTGTCGGTCTGCGGCCCGTACACCCCGTTGGCCTGGGGGTAGAAGTGGACGTCCAGCACGTCCAGCGTCCGCCGGCCTGCCTGGGCGTCGTGGGCGCGGACGTGCTTCAGGAACCAGGGCAGGAACAGTTCGCCGCCGTGCCGGGCCTGATCGGCGCTCGTCTTGAAGTTGTCGTCGCCTCGGTCCAGCGCGGAGTGATTGTACCCGACCCAGCCCCACGACACGGGGCCGGTGACCAGGGCGGTCGGGTCCACGGCCTTGACGGCGGCGGCGTAGTCCAGGAAGTTGTGCAGGACGTCGTCGTAGCCCATGCGGGCCGGATGGACGTCGGTGTGGGTCGCGTCCCACAGGTCCGGCTCGTTGTCCATCGCAAAGAACTGGACGCCGCCCGAAGCGCCGTCGCCGAAGGTCTGCTTCAGGTGGTGAATCCACTCGTCCTGATAGACCACGCCGCCCGCCATGGTCGGACTGCCCGCGAACGGCGCCCCCTTGCGGGCGACCGAGCGGATGCTGGTGAGGCGGCGGTTGGCTGCCGGGTCGTAGCCTGCGATGGGACCGTCCGGCCCCGCCAGCCCCGGCCCGCCGTTGTTGGGCACGTTGGCCGAAGCGTGGCCGTTGTCCATGTCGCGCGCCACCCAGCCGATGGTCGGCACGGTCAGCAGGGTCGCCGCCCCGTGGGCCTTGTCGGCGCGGACGAAAGCGTCGGCGGCGGACGACGGGACAGGGGGCAGGGCGGCATTGACGGCCAGCCGGTTGCGAAAGCCCCAGTCGCGGGCGGCATTGACGGCGTTGCCCTGCACCCAGTTGTAGCGCGTCTTGTCGTTGCCGCCCCAGCGGTTGAGGGGCAGCCGCAGGTCAACGACGTAGTCTTCCGGCGCCATCGCCATGCCGTAAATAAACGGCGAGATCGGGTGACGGCCCGCCCCGGCGCTGACCGTGACGGCGACCCTGGCCGACGTCGGGGCGGGCGGCAGGGACAGGTCGGGCAGGAGCGAGATGTCGTCCACGACCAGGGCAGGACGCGCAGCGACTTCGGGCTGGAAGACGATCCCGCTGACGGCCTGCCCGCTCTTGGGCACGCCCAGCGCCTCCAGCGGGATGCGGGCCAGGCGCCAGCCGATGCGCCCCGCCGGGTCGGGGTGCAGGTAGCGCGTCAGCGTCGCGTAGGGCAGGAACTTGCCGCCGCCGTCCACCAGGCAGACGCGCGTCGTCATGTCGCCGGAGACGAACGCTTGCAGCGTCCCGTAGCCGCCCGTCCCGAAGGCGTCGTGGTGGAGGTAGATGCCCCGGTTGCCGCTGGGATCGAGGAAAATGGCCGCATGGCCCGAATGGACCGGGCTGGGGTGATTGGAGTCGTGCGTCCCCCATGACCAGTCCTGCCAGCCGTCGCCCGGCTTGTCGTCGTAGATGAGCATCGCCTCGTCCGCCCGCTCGGCCGGCAGGGCGGCGGCCTGCGCCCGGCTTCCCTTGACGGCCTGGTAGAGCGTCTTGGCGATCTGATGCCAGTGCCCGTGCCCGTCTTTGGCACGGTGGACGATGTTCGCCCCCGCCAGCACCAGCGCGGCCGTGAGAAGCAAGCCGACGGTGAGCATGGAATAAGCGCGCGGAAGGAAGCGGGGTTTCATGGGGACAACCTTTCGCGCCGGACAGCGCGGGACACGATGCGAGTATGATACCTTACTCCCGTGCAAAAGTCATGCCAACCGCGCGTCGCAGGCGCTCCGCACCGACCGAGGAACAAAAACAACAACGGCGCGAAGAAGCGGAACAGCTATCATTGTTCAATCTGCCGGACTTCCCCCAGATCACACCCTGCTAGGGGTCTCTCTTTTCGCCTACTCCGTCCTGTGGGGCCGTTCGGGGCGCAGCCGACGCGGGTGCCACAATTGGTTTCAGGTACATCTTCTTCTGCTTGTAGTCGAGCAGGATGCGGAAGTGTGACAATACATCTAAGCCGATATGAGCTGGAAAAGAGCCTGAAAGGCCCTCTGTATAGCGAAGCAGCAGATTGTTCACGCTCAGGCTGCCCAAGGACAGGGTTGGCAGGTACGCCTGCCTGACGGCTAAGTTCCCAAATAGCGTGGGGGATTTGCGGTTGTCGCTGATGGGCTGCAACTGGAGCTGGCGCGCGGTCTGCCCGGAAATAATAGTGCCCGCAGCGCCGGTATCCACAACCAAGTTCTCTTGCACCGAGTTAGCACCGTTTGCCATGACGACGGGACACGCAAACCCAAATCCGCCGGCAGCAGTGTCGGTGATGGGGAGGGTGAGGGCGTCGTCCATACCCACGCTGCGGAGTTGATCACCCGTGAGCGGGCTGGGATAGAACAAGGTGATCTGGCGTTTCGAGAAGTCGAAGTACATAGGGTACGCCGTCAATACGTTGGCACCGAGGACGCCGTCCACCGGCCGCCCAAAGAGGGCCGACAGAGACTTCTGGCTCAACACCAAACACGATGGATTTATCAAATGGAAGCTTCCTATATATAACTGCGGGACAGTCACCATCTGCGCCTGTTTGCTGTTGAGCAACAAAGGCCTGCCGTCCTTGCCAACAGCCGGTACCGGCGAGAGGCCCATTTGATTCGCCAGAGCATCGGTGACAGAGATAATAGACATTATCGGGTTTAAGCGGGGCAAACGAAGTCCCGCACGTCGAGCGTTGTAAACGGGTGTCGGCAGGAGACACGCAGATTGTGCAGGCCACAGGCAATCTCCATGACCTGATCGGAGAT
>JAABUJ010000235.1_pt1 | contig 122171 bp, 115 predicted proteins | sample 5559131 | NCBI WGS metagenome assembly JAABUJ01 (sample SAMN10711875, study PRJNA513366) | rock metagenome | isolation source: Antarctica rocks | place: Antarctica: Victoria Land, Mt New Zealand nord | collected 2016-01-07 | reverse complement strand
GCCAGAGGTCCTTGGCTGGGCCGGCCTCGTATACGAGCATCAGCTGGGCGAAGAGAAGTACACCTTTATCGTAGGTTTCGTCATCCGACCAAGCACCTGTAGCCTAAACTGACATCGTATAGGAAGACGTGAAGGAACCGAAATCAGTGACCTTGCTGATCAAGGGGCCAAATACCCATACTATCGCACAGATCACTGACGCAGTCCGTGATGGTTTACGGAGTGTCTATAACATGATCGTCGATGGCAGCGTAGTCCCGGGAGCAGGTGCTTTTCAAATCGCCTGCGCGGCACATCTGTCCAGCGACGGATTCCAGAGGCAAGTCAAAGGCAGGTCTATTTGGGGGGTTTCAGCTTTTGCGGACGCACTTTTGATCATTCCCAAAACTCTTGCTGCTAATTCAGGTCACGACATTCAAGACTCATGTAAGAAACCCACAACTCTTCACACGAGCAGATGCTAAAACTGCGAGCGTTAGTGGCGGCACTGCGGGAGGAACAACGCGAGGGTAACATTGTCGGTCTCAACCTGAGTACGGGCGAGCCGATGGATCCGATCCAAGAGGGCGTCTACGATTCGTTCCGCGTTCTGAGGAACTGTATAGCCTCAAGTGTGGGAATTGCCTCAAATCTACTTCTCTGCGATGAACTGCTCAAGGCTAGACAGATGGTAAGACCACTTCCATGCTAGGCGTCTGGCTACGTGAAGTCTAATCAGTCACAGGGTCGGCCTTCGGGTCCCGGTGCCGGCGATGGCGAGCAATAAAGCGTGGCTCTGTTGTTCCCTGGTACTTGCGAGGCGTTTGACAACACTGAAAAGCAACTAGATACCAGCGGATTGTACACTACCAGATAGAGTAATCGCGTATGGCACGGCCTTGCAACGGAACACGTTTCTTCACTTGGCTCCCAACGCGCGCGTGTGCAATCAGTAGGAACTACAGCTCGATCTCAAAGTCGGGCAGTCTGGCGTTAAGTTGTACGGGCTGCATTGATGCTAATGACACCCACCCTGAACCGTTCTTCAGAGACACATCGTGCTTACAATTGCTGTCAGGGCCGTATTGGAACAAGATACTATCAAATGGACGGCCCACAAGCTTATGGTATCTGTTGTTCTCTCAAGCAGATCACACTTGATGAATCCAGAAATGTTGCTTGGTTTCGACTACCTTACCTACCTACCTCACCTACAAGAGGTCAGAGAAAGTCTGCCTTCTTGAGTGCAAGTAATCATACACGGCGATCATTTCTCTACCACTATAAGATATAGATGACGATATAGATAGGTAGGGTTACCTCAAGTCCTACAACTAAACGTGCGTCAGAGGCCCCATCCAACGTTCAAAGCGCCAGTAATGCCACGGGGATCGAAGCACAACGGGCCGAAAATGCTCAAGCAGCTCCAGCAACCGCATTCGACAGCTCTATCAAATTCTGCTCCGGAAAGCCACTCATGAACGGTCTGCAGGTCAAGAGTGGTTCCTGCAACGGCATCGTCATAGAGCATAGTCCTAGCACTGCTAATATGGTGTTGCAGGTCATCGCTTTCCCAGACATAGGAAATGCGGACCATTCTCGATGTAGGTAGCATTCGAACCCAGATACCACACGGTACGCCGTCCATGCACTTCCTCTAAAGTTCCACTATAATGACGAACCGCAGCTACGCTGCGCCTCAGCAGGTGAAGAAACGAAAGATCGACACATGACGGTGCAAGATCTGGGCCTTGACTGACGCCCAAGAAGCCGCTCGACCCCAGGAACTCTGCATTCTTCAAGGGCATCAACGACGCCGGAGATGGTAAAGGTGGTCTCCCTGCCACCGTGACCGGAGGCCTCCCCGGGGAGATTCTCGTGTTTGCACGCTCGGAAGCTCCAGCAACCACCAGCCGGCCCTGATGCCCGTGGCGGAGAGAGGGGCGCAGACGACAGGCAGGAGTTCGTAGTGCAGGAGGGTGAGACGCTTGGGTGTACAAATAGCTGTTCGTCAAAGGGATACGTTCTCCTTACTGAGTAACACCTTGTACTTCGTAGCTCGTGCTACCACCTGAACGTTGCATAATTCGAAACGGTCCCGACCTTCCTCGGCGTGTTATGTTCCCTTCCCGTGTCAGGCACTCCATGTTTAGACCATTGCTGGACAGGGTGACTGTTGTTCTTGGTGATTTCTATGTTCGGATTGCTTCTTACCGGAACAGATCTGGTCATGAGAATACCTTCGGAAGGGCCGTCACACTTGCCCGTACTTGTACAGATCGAAGATCAGACCAAGCAGGAATTAAGCCTCTGTGTTTTCCCATACAAGACTTATCTGATCACCAAAGTGGGTGCTATGTATGATGTCTGAGGACTTGTAGCTTAGGTACTTTCTTAGCAAAGGTTTTGCGACATCGCGAATGGTCCGGCTATTGCCTCGCAACGCTGCGGTAGATCAGGGGTACCTGACCTATATGGTTGCAGCCGAGGTAAAGGGGTATTGCCGTATATCCATGTTTCTTCATGAGAGACTAGTTTCGACAGAGTGTGGATCTTATAGTCTCATAATCTTATGTTCTCTGTTCACGGAGAGCCTAGCCTGACGTGGCAGATCAATTGAAGTTGTCCATAGGGAAATTGTCCGTAAGTTAGGAAGAATGGGTAAAGATTCGTACTTCGTACCTGACTATCCCTTAGTCATCATCATCCCGCCGCCAAACCTAATCTAGCCATCCTCAATTTCCCTGACACGCTTTCCACTTCTCCTTCGGCCGCTCATCTTCAATATCGCCATCCCAGAATCCATCCCATCTCGTGCACTTAGAGGTTGATGATTGAGGATTGAGGATTTAGGATTGACATTCACTATTTGACGGGATCACCACATTCATTTTTGGCTCAGGGTTCCTTGAGTGTCACGTTCGCTAGTCCTTTCACAGCTGTGGTGATTACCTCACGGGAAGAAGGGGGTTCGTCAAATCCAAATCGACGACTTCTTCAATCATCTCGTCGGACTACCTACACATTCACTTCAGTGCAAGAACCTCGTTGCCACCTACTCCCGTTATTCTTACGATCATTCAGCGACTTTGAACTTTGATGGAAGGAATGGTGTGGAGGATCTGAAATATCGAAGATTTGAGAAGCGCTCACCTTTTGCATTCGAGTCGGTTTCCGTGGAACTCGACATTCAAACCTACACATCGGTCACCGGGGTCGACCACCAACAATCCTTCACACTGGCGCAACCAGATTGACGTGTGCTTCAACAGTCATTATAGCAGGGCAAACAAAGGTCTTCACTCGTTGGGCCTTTGATCGACGTCACAACATCTTGCAGTCCCCTTGGATAAGGTGCGTAAGGTCTCACATAGAGTACCTACCCACTGCCGAAGCTGGCAGCTCTAGGGTGAAGACGCTGTATAGCAGATGCTGACTAAATCAAACATAGAACGTTCACACCTTTCACTTTGACAGCGTCACCACATCCACGCGAATTTAGTCCCTCTTTGGGCGAACATTACCACGATGAACTCCATACGCTCTCTCACCTTTACGGTGCTATCCTTTGCTGTGGTATGCACTCGTGCTCAGCTCATTCCCATGACACCTGAAGGCTGTTTCTCGTCTTCGGCGTCGATGCAGGATCTGGGTGGATACATGTATCAGTCCATGGGTTATTGCCAGAAGCAATGTGCCCAACTCGGGAAGGCGGTCATGGCTACTACAGCGGGCTCGAACTGTTGGTGCGGCGATGTGCTTCCAGCGGCGATCAGCAAAGTTGCGGACGAGAAATGCGACAGTCCTTGTAACGGATACCCTCAGTCAAAATGTACGTCGAGAATTTCAGCAGTGGGAATACAGTCAAGACTAATTTTGTTACAGGTGGTGGTTCAAACACTTGGTTGGTAGCATTGACAGGTCTCAAGAACAACGTACCCAATGCAGACGGCTCAAGTTCAAGCATATCTCCCACCTCCTCACCAATAACAACCACGACACCGCCCCCCGCAACCTTCGCAATTCCCGCAAGTCCCGCAATGACCGAAGCGCCTTCGGTTGTTACAATGGGTGGTGCGACTATAATTGTCACAGCGACCAATCAAGCCGCTGCGCCAGCAACCGTCACTGCTACGGCCAAGGGTTCGAGTTCGAAAGGACCTAACACGGCCGGCATCGCAGCAGGCGTGGTTGTCAGTGTGCTTGCCATTTCCGCCATCCTTGGTGGGGTGTGGTTCTTCCTCCGTTCACGGAGACGACGGTCTGTGGAGGAGGAGTACCGCCGAAACGCTGCCATCAACAACTTCACCGGAAGTAGCAAGCCGGGCAGTGAACCATCACTGTCTGACTCGCGACTCGAGCCTTCGGTCATGATGCAGAGGCGGATGAGTGATGGTAGTATTGCAGATAACCATGATTACTCTCGAAGGATCCTCAAGGTATGCCCGTTTCTTCGAAGAACTTTAATACATACAGCGTTGACATGGTTCCAGGTCACAAACCCGGATGGCACATGATTGCAGACACCAGCAGTAACGACAACGACTTTCATCACGTCCATCAGCTTCCCTCCGTCATCTGATATCTTAGCGGTCCTTTCCCCTCTTCGAACAGCTGCCTCTCATCCCTCGTCCACGGTGTACGCGGTGTCCGGGGTCTTGTCTTGTAAACGGCGCAATTACACACCATGATGAGGATACGAAGTCAGTCTCCATCTTCCACCCGACTGCGCCAGGAAGTCGAGGTATGCAAGCGGACAGACTTTGGGCTCGCCATCTGCCCCGTTCTATCATCACCCCACAAGAACCGCTATTCGAATCACTCAGCGCTCTCTGTTCCCTTTCTGTACACTGCTGTTATAGCCATGAGAATCGGGCACGGGTATCTCTCTTTATAGTTCATGGTCTTTTCTCGCCTCCTCCCTCACCCTCAAACGCACCCTCTACATCTCTCCGATCACGGTTATCTCCTGTAATACCATGAGCACTCAGTTGTATGGAAAGCGTACGAAGATAGTGTTTCCACGGTCTACGTTTTGTGAGATTAGATGTCGCAATAGACGCCGAAAGAGCAATCAACTAGACACACACTCTATCTACCCCAATGTTATAATGTGATTTCCATGATAATATTCACGTATGCGTTCTACACGAATCGCAAGCCAGCCGTTCCTGAGGCTTCGTACGTCGTGAGCCCTAAGTCAACCAACCGAGAAGCAAATTCGATATGTTGACAGATAGGGCTGGCTATGTTTGTGTGTAGAGAAGATACTTAAAGCCAGTAATACAGAGCAGTCTTCTCAGCCACGGCTCTCTCCCACCCGTGCCGAGGCACGGAATTTTCAATCGTTAAGAGACTCCCATGAATGACTACCTAAGTAGATACCTCCGGTACTCTTTGGGAGCGTAACAAGGATAGTCATCACGTAGGTACGGCAACGACGATAAGAACATGTCCTGACCACTAGCCAAGGCGCACTTCTCCACAAAGATCCCATGATCTACACAGCACCCGCCTTCTCCAGTAAGGATACTCATAGCTCCCGCCGCCCTTCCTCGGCGGCGGTGCGAGTGGATCGAGATAAAAAATATCTGCTGGAGACGACGTGTAAGAGTCGCTGCGGAGATCTATCATGGCGCTGTCTGTGTGCTCTCGGTCTTGTCAGTTTGACTGGCGTTACCTCCGCCCTGCCGCCATCTGTAGCCATGCGGGATTCGGTCGTATCTCATCAACTTTCTGGGGCCGTCTATATGCAGTTTGTCATCTGTCGGAAGCGTGGAGTTCAATCGATCAGGAGTTCGTCTCCGATGGCCGAGTAGAGTAGGAAGGATGGGTTTCTATCGTTATCGAAAACGTGCCATCTTTTCGGTGCGTGGCAGGCGTATGGGCCGCTTCGGGAAGCTGATAGGCCCGATACAGTCCGCTGTGGTACGGAGCGAAGTGGAGTAGAGTAGAGCAATACAGAGCATTGTAGTCGAATGTTGTTCAATTTTTCCGCTGTCTTTGGAGATGTCGCTCCTGTTCGGTTTCCAGATTTAGTCTTCGTTGCATGGCGGTGGCTCTCTTCGCCTGTGTAGTTCTAGAAGTCAATTGTTCGTGGACAGATGTGTGTCCAATATTCGTCCGCCCATCAACCCAGAGCCTTCACGTTTGGTGTGTATCTCCACTCGAGCAGACTTCCGGCGCGGGCAACAACCGCCTATGACTCTCCTCCCCTGCAATTCCCACCGGATCCCTCATCTTCAGGAAACTCTGGATCCGTTGGTCTCGATTTCTATTCCCGGATCCATCTCCCCAGTGTTCATACGACTCCCTCTTCCTTCGCCTCATCAGGTCCTTTGAACAATCATCATGCACGCCTTCGATCTGTTCGATGAACGTTCGTGATAACTCCCCTACTCGCGTGGCCTGACCGAAACTGCCCACGGCAGCAAACAGAACGATCAGCGAGACGAATGCACTGTTGGAGAAATATAGCGGTTCCTGCGGTGGGGCACGCGTGCCTTTCCCGTTGCTGTCTCGCTGATACCAGCGTTCCCAGTCCTCCCACGTTGCGTTATACGCCGGCGACTCCGGGCCCGTGTAGCTCGCCCAGCCCGTACCGGCTGCTGCATTCGCCCACCCGTGCCGCCCAAAGCCGCTATCGGGTGTGCCGTTCCAGCCGGCGCCGTAGCGGTCGTAGGCGTGGCGTTTGATCGGGTCGGAGAGGATGGCGTTTGCGGCGACGACGAGACGATAGCGTTCGAGACGAGTGGCGTGTGAGAGCGGATAAGAACATGCCGGGTGTGGACGGTCAGGGTGATAGAGTTTGACGAGCTCGTAGAAGCGTTGTTTGCAGTACGATGCGGTTTTCTCCTGCTGGAAGATCTGGTAAGGAGTGGGCGTCGTGGTTGAGGTGGGATGGTCGGGCCATTGCAGGTCGTCGTTGCTGTGAGCATTGTTGTTTGGTGATGGTGAATGGACTTTGGCGTATGTACGACGTAGTTGTGGCTGTCGTCGTCGTCTGTTTGGTGGCTTTTGGGTAGATTGAGGTGGTGACGTATTGATAGGATGCTGGTGTGGCGAGCAGAGGCTATGGAAGCCGCTGTAGGAGGACAGAAGAATACTTGGTTTCTTCAACATGATTGCTGTGACTGTGATAGAGGTCCAAAGACCTCACGCCTGGTTGCCAATGCCACGGATGACCGAGGAGGACGAGAGCATGAGATGGGGCGGGGCGGAGACGATTACAGGCTAGCGCCTGTCAGTTTGCTAGCGTCAGATAAGCGGGATCTGCCAAGTCTCACACGCGACTGAACGCGTATTGTAGATCTACCTAGGTTTCATACAATACTGCATGGAAGAATTCGTGGAGCAGTGGAAGGGTTGAAGATCTCTGGGTGCTAGGAGGCCTACTATTTGGAAAACAAAAGATGTCGAAACGACTCAAGATCCGGCCTTCCCACGAATATATCGCCTCGGACTCAAGGAAACATGCAAAGAGGAAATTTGATGTCGACACCGGGCAGGTCTACACCGAAGTAACATGCAGAGTGGGTCCAATGGCCGCCCATTGGGTACGGAAGACCAGAGGGTCTACGAACGGTGCCCGGAGGTTCAGGTCAATAGGCCCAGGGTGCGCGTCGCTGGAGGACATGGCCATCCACAGCGTTGTTGTGAACTCGTCGAGTCTTACCGCTGAGGCGATGCAGGAAATACCATGGTTTATAGCACAGAAGATCTGGCTCAGAATAAAACATTCGTGAGTCGCTTTGTAGAGCTCAAAGACCAAGGGGACTTATCAATTGATATGCCATAGTCGCCTGGATAGTGTCCAAACCTGGAAAGCATTTGCGTCCACATACCCTGGAGGTACCGACAAGGACTTGAACCATAGATGCCATATGATAAAGGAGCCAAATATACCGATGGAAGCCTATGTCAAAGCTCTCTTGTCACCCTCGTTTCATTGGATAGTCCATCTCACTATTTCAAATTTCGCATTTTCTAGAGCGGAGATTGCTAGTCTTTCTAAACTTGTCAACCTAGGGGCACTGACCATCGGCGAGTCTCCGATTGGCACAGTCTTGGACGACGGTATCATTCGCGCGTGGGCTCGCGCGGCGACGGAATCTGGGGCGTTCAGCATGCTTCGCGTCCTCATCCTCAAAGCGCAGAAAGAGATAACTCCACAGTCCTTTGCATATCTGAACCAGTTCCCGAGCCTGGCCCTCTTTAACACAGAAAACTGCCTTCTCGGTCCGAAAACAAAGACCGAGGCATTGGCCCTAGGTTGGAAATATAGAACGGGGGAAGACTTGACAGACTCTCTCAATAAAGGAGCCCTCACAGATGTATCGTGGGACGCGATTGTACGGGCACTGTTCCGTCAAGCCGGAGCCTACAATGCGGATCATTTAGGCCAAGAAAGCGTGGAAGCCATCGACTCACTGCCCGTTCTGCACTTCTGTTTGGGACGCCCATCTGGAGGAGCTACATTGGGATCCTTGACGAATGAGCGAATGAGGTGCTTCCAGCGGATCTGTCAGAAAAGTGCGCCAAGCCACAATGCAACCGTCGACATGGCTTTATGCGATGAGCAGACATCGAAAAACGTGCCGGTCAAGAAACCTAGGGTACGAAACTCTAAGCTCGAAAGCTTCGGAGATCTGCTCGTGGGCCTCAGACCCTGAACAGACATTCCTGTCATAGGGTCATGGGTTATAGCAAGCGCATGAGTAAGTGTCTATATGTAGGATGGGTTGCGCAACTCGAGTGCAGGCGAGCTTTCTCCTTCTCTTGAGTTCATCTCTTTGCTATCAAAACCGAGATACCCCGTGGGCGTCAGTGAAATCATCATACAGAGATTTGTTCTCAGAATTACCACCTTGACGCCAGTCACGTTTCTTTAATAGTTTGCGACTTAGGGCTTCTGCAAGAAGAAAGTTGGCTTGAGATGGCAACTCGTGTATTATGATTAGGGACAAACAGATACCCATCCGCGCGAAATCGCGAACGACCTGTCCAGCTTTCTGACGAAGTGGCATTGGATGGAGCTTGAGTTTGTTTGACCCCCATGGTTTGTCGGAATGACTGACGAGAACTCTACTCCGTACACCAATCGTATAGCGAGTGCGTCCAAGCCTGTGACTCCGCTATACAGCCAGGAGCCCTTCTGTTCTCTCCTCTCCTCTTCTCTCTTCTCTTCTCTCTTCTCGACTCGACTTCCAAATTAAGTCACGACAACAGAAGACAATATCTCCCCTCTAATTTCAGTTGAATTAGGTAAGATAAGGTAAAGCTGGTTCGATCATGAGGCACTAGTCTATCTAATGTCAAACATAGGAGGAGTGGCTAGTGGAATGAACATGTAATCATAAGTGTCTAGCTACTCTATGAAAATGTGGCCCTATAAGAAGGCCTTCAATCAGCAAAAGAAAAAACTTTTATTCATAACAAACTGTTTGTTCTAACAAACTTCATATGTTTCTAAAACCTCTGTAGAGCTCTGAATCACTAAAGTAACAGAATGAGACATAATGTTTTGACACATTCTCTCAGACTATTTTGATGACAGTGAGATGAGATAAAAAACAAAATTCTATAGCATCTCATCAATTCTAGAAGTCAATGAGACAATATTGAAACATCTTTAACTTAATTTGAATGAGTATCTTTAAGATATTGAAATCTTAATTATTCTATCATCAGATCACAGAGTCTTTGTTAGTGATTGATTAAATTGATAAGATTAATAAAATGAATGAATTTCAGTGTTAAAAGTGACTTTATAAGTCTGTTGATGATTATGTCACTTATAAAAATGTAATTAAAATGAATAAGTCTGCAGAATTTAACTTCTCTTATAAAGTAATGATATATGTCAATGTGTTTTGTTCTGACATAAAACTCAGAATTCTTAATCAAAGCAATAGTCTTTTAATTATTCATTTAAATTGTAACTGTCTTAAATCTCTTTAACTTTAGCTCTTTAGATAACTTCTGTATTTACACTGCTTTCTTTGTAGTCTTCATTAAGACTATATATTTCACTTTATAAAAGAATAAAATAACTGTTCTTTATCTTTTTAAACTTTAGAATACTGATTCATTAATTATTTTGAATATATATTCTGATGTAAATCTTTTTGATTCAAGATCTCTCTCTCAGTCTGAATTCAAATATCTCAGCAATTTAAGTTAATTACTCAATTTATATTTAAGAATGATGTCTAGAATTCTTTACACATATTAAAATACTTGCTTTAGAGTCTTTTAATATGTATTGTTAAGATTATGTGCAAACTGACTAAGAGTTAACATTATATATGTGATGTTGAGTTGAGTTTGTGTCATAATGTACATAAGAAATTTTATGATCTTCTAATATTAAGTTATTAACTCTGATTCAGCTATTCTAATAATCTTTGTAAGATAGACTCTGAATTTCATTGAAGTTATGACTATCTTAATATTCTGTAAATTAAAGTCTTTGAGCACTTCTGTAAAATAGATTCTCTATAACAGAATAAAAATTTGTAGAGTTCTGTTTTGTATAATTAATATTTTTAAGTAATGCTTACAGACTTTACAGTCAGTCATTTTAAAATAATTGTTCAATTTAATCTTAAGATTTAGAATTTGTTCTTATTAAATTCACATAAAAGAATATCATCAACATAAACAACAACAATTAAAGTTTTCTTTCTAAATACATTATTATCTATGTAAATCTGTGTGTATCTGAGACTAACAAGAAAGTGATGTATTATCTTATATTATAAATAAGATGACTGTTTTAACTCATATAAAGCTTTCTTCAATTTATACATCTTGTCTCTCTCTTTTTCATATTCAGTAAATTAAATCATGTAGACTTCTTCTTTCAAATCACTGTGTAAGAAAGTTGTTTTGACATTCATTTATTTCAATTTGTAATTGTAAAACACAGCTATAATAAAGATAACTTTATAAGTCATTAATTTAATAATCATTGCAAAGATCTTTTTATAGTCAATTTTAAATTGTTATTTAAATTCTTTGACTATTCATTAAGTCTTATGCTGTAGAATTGAGCTGTTAGATTTTCTTTTGTAATAATAAATTTATTTATCTCTTAAAACTCATCAATTAGATAGCAACATCTTTAAAGTTTATGTAAAGTTAATCATTAACAAGTTATATTCACTATTCATTGCTTTCTTTCAGTCTTTCAACTTATAACTTTCAATTATCTATTTAAATGTCTAAGATTCATTCTCAGAGTCTTTTTTCTTTTTTATGACATCAATAATTGCATTAAATATAGTTAAGTAAGTCATGATTGCTTTAAGCTTTAACTTTATAAAAAGTTATCTCTTTCTTTTAAAGCATTAAGATTTAGCTGATACTGATCTGTCAATTATAAAAGAAATATTTATAACATTTTCTTTCTCTTTCTTTATTTCTTTTAACTGATTTAACAATATCAATATGAGAAAGTATGATGACATGTACTCTGAAGACAGTGACAATGATGAGAGTTAAGAAGAAAATAAAAAAAATAACTGCACTGTTAAGAAGCAGTGTTCTAGCTGCTTCTATAGAGCAGAATAGAATTAGTATCAGAAACTGAGTAAAGACTCTATTTACATTAATTGCAGTCAATATTCTTTTTACTTCTTCTGTAACTCTCTTGATCAAGATATGCTCATAAACAACACAGTTTAGAAATTTCACTAAATGACATAGTATAGCATGAATATTCATTTCTTTCAATAAATTATAAGCTCAAATTAGCAAGAAGCTTCTCAGAGAAAGTGCATACTTCTAATGTATATAATAGCTGAGTCTGTAGACTTTTGAGATTCACAGTGAATCTGACTTTAGCAGTGTTACTAATTATTAAGATTTGTGATAAATCTAACTTTAATAAAATCAGCACAGTGACAGCAGCTTAATATGTGTTTGTTAGATAAACAAGTATCTTTAATAGTTGAGTACATTTAATTTAGAAGATTCACAGAGAATCAGTCTTAACAAAAATTAACATTTATAGTTACTTACAGAAGTACTGTTTTTCAACAGCTTAATACATATCTTCAATAGATAAATAAGCATTCACAGTTACTCAGAAAGCACTGTTCATCAGTAACTTAGTATGAGTCATTAAGATGAATAAGCATTACTGTCTTACAGAATAAGAGATATAAAAGCTTTTTATTTATTTTATTTATATTATCTTCAATGTATACATCATTATTTTACTTTATTCACTTCTTATACTATGTGTCAACTATCATCATCATGAACTTCAACAACTTCTTTATAAAGCAATAATTTATTTCAATTCTCACTTACAAGAACTGTGATCAATGATTTACTCTTATGAGAAGATAATTGATAAAAGAAGATCTATAAAATGTTATTGAAGTCTTAACAGTCAATATACTGATCAGTAAATTTTCAGACTCATTTTTTCTCAGTAGTCTCAGCTTTAAAAATTAGAAAACTGATGCAAAAATCTTATATTGACTTATTATCTGCATGAATGTAGATGATTAAGAATATCTGATGAACAAAATCAGTGCAAAGAATGTTTGAAATGTGCTAAAGTTTAAGTATAAAAAGAAGCTGTAAATGACTGAAAGACAATATTTGATGAAGTTTGTTGAATATAAAATGTTAAAGAATGTATTTATTAAAGAAGCATGAATCTATTTAAGTAAATTCAGCAGAAAGATTGCTGCAACTCAGTCTGATATGACTGAGTTGTTCAAATCAGAATGACAGTTTTAGGTGCTGCTTTAAGTGTTATTAGTTAAGTATATTGTAATTCACAATGTCATTGACACTTAGAACAATTCAGATGTCAAGAAAGATTTATAAAAGCTTCAGAAAAAAGAGATACAGCTTAAGATTGATGAGACTGTCATTGTCTTGTGAGTAGATAAACAGAAAGAAGATTAACATTTAATGAATTAAAATTATAGTTTATTGAATTACTGCATAATTAATATTAAATAACATTATTGCAGATCATTCAGCTCAGACAGTGATCATTTTTCTTACTGCTTTATTAAATATTTTCTTTGCAACAGCTTTTACTTCATTAAAGATTGTGAATTTCTTTCTGATATTAAGCAAGATATTTAAAAGAAGACAAATAGATTAATTATAATTAAGCTGTACAGATTGACTGCAGTTAAGTTGTATTAGAAATCAGTCTATAAAGAAAAAGAAAAGAGATACAAAGTCTTTAATGCAGAAGTCAGTGACAGTAATGATGATGACTTCTTTTTTAAATTTAAAAAGAAAAAGAAAATTAATGATGAAATTGCTGCTCTGTTTAAGAAGACTATCAGTAAGATGTTTAAATCTGAATAAGTTGTAGACTCTAAATTCTTTTTATATATAATTAATTAATTTCAACTCTTCAGTGATTTTCTCATACAAATGAGATATCAGCAAATTAAAGTTAAAAAAGAACATTTATACTCTTACTATTATGAAGTGATCATTATATAAGTCAGATTGAGAAATTCTGTAAGACTGAGTTCAACACTTTATATATCTGAACTTAGAATTAATCTTTTCTCAGAAAAGCAAATGTGTAAAATGAAATTGTATAAAAGCTTTAATTAACACTGTCTTTAAATGTATAATAAGCATGACAAGACTATAATAGAAGCATTAAAGTAAGATAAAGTCTATATAATTAAATATATTGCAAAGAGTCTTAATAAATTTATTTTAATATCTATAATGTATACATCATATTCAGAGATCATCTTCTCTGTTATTGCTTCAGATGCAAGCTTATATGTTTAGATTCATAAGCATAATCTTATGATTAACTTCTTAGACATTGATACTGCATCATTGAATAAAAAGATTAAGATTTACAGACTTTAACATTAATAATTTGTTTATCTTGATTTTACAAAGCTGTATGATCTTCACAAGATGACAATTCTTAAAAAGTCAATTCTCATTGTTAAGAACAACAAGATTATATGTGAGATTTATACTTTAATTAAGTTCATTAATAAGTAAGATCACACTGTAAGTAAAAGAAAGATTAACATTCTTGTTCTTGTCTTTATTAACATATATAATTCATTATTCTTGTCATTTAATGAATATCAATACTTTCTGAAGATAATAGATAATCATTTCTGAAAGATGTGAATGATATTGCTTAAGTAATGTGATGAAATCTTATAAACACTGTAAAAATAATGATTAAAGATTAAACTTTAGATTGATGCAAAGATTCTTGCTGTATAAAGCAACAATAAAATGAAGTTAAAGTTCATTTTAAACAACTGATGCAAGTCTCTTAACATTACACTGCAATACATAATGCTCTATATGTCAATTCAAAATAACATTGTCAAAAGAATCATCTGAATTACTGAGAACTCAGTGTGCATTATGATTAAAGAGACATAACTGTTAATAGAGTTCTAAGTGCAGACAGTATAAATAGATGTTTATCTTTGCAATTAAACAGCAACTGATTTCTTAATTAATGATAAATAAACAACTTTCAAGAAAGCTTTTACTGATGTGAAGTCATTCATTAATTACATTTATATATGAGAATGCAAGTGCTACAGCTACATTGATCTTAAGTTATTATCTGAAGGCAGATGCAATAAATTCATGAATTAAGAATGAATGAAAGTCTTTATGAACTATATTGAGAAAATTACAAAGCAGTATCAGCTTTAAGCTTCAGATCTTAAGTATATCATTAAGAGTTATGCTGTAAAGTTTGTTAAAAGCAAGAAGAAAGACATTATTGACTTTAAACTGTAACAATAGACATTAAATGTTCTTTTAAACAGAAAATTCATTAAATGTTTACAGAAGAAATTAATCATTGTGAAGATTACAGCTTCAAATCAGACATTCATAACTCAGAACAATAAGATACAGTTTAACTTGATTACAGTTAAGGCTGACAAGTCTTAAGATAAACAATATGAGATTAAGTTAACTATAATTAATTTAGATAAGTCATCAGATAAGAAGATCAACACTGATTAAGTTAAGACAGTGACATTTAAAGAAGTCAGAATCTTTTTATGCATTGAGATTTTAAAATGAAAGAGAAACAACAACAACAATGATTAAGATGTAAATGAGCTCTCAATTAAAATATTAAGAATTATGCTGACATTTACAGCATTCTCTACAGACAAAAAAGATTTTATAATTAAATCTGACATTCTAATGTCTGTTATCTATGCTGAAGCAGTGAGAGACTCAATCTGAGAAGAAATATAAAAGAATGTCATTCATATAAAGCTGACAGTCTTGACAGCAAATGAAACATAAAAAGAAACTGTGCTATTAAGAAGAGTCAACATTGTGATTAGTAAATGAATCTTTAAATTTAAGCTGAATACTAATGAATTCTTAAATAAGCTTAAGACAAAATTTGTGACAAGAGACTTCTCATAAACATACAATATTGATTATAAGAACATCTTTGCTCTCACTGTTAAGTTTAACATTCTATAAGTCTTTTTAATTATTGTTGCACTCAAGAATCTAGAGTGTCACTAAGTGAATGTCAATAACATCTTTATAAAATTTTTTCTGAAGAAAACAATCTATATAACACTTTCTTCTGAAGTCAATGTTGCATTTAATTGTGTTCTACACATACTGCACAGTCTTTATGATCTTAAGTAAGCTGCACAGAACTGATATAAATAATGTGTCATTAAACTACTTAAATTAAGTTTTCATTAAAGCAAGACTGATCTCTGTCTTCTTCTTTACAGCATTAAAAGAATTATACTGCTTCTTTATATAAACAATATTGTTATGACTTCAGCAAATCTATTATATATTCTTTAATTTAAGTAAGCTCTTGTGAGCATGTTCAAAGTTAAGAACTTAAAAGAGACACAGAAAATTCTTGACATTTAAGTTATATATAATTATAAAATGAGAATTCTGCATCTGAATTAAACTCATTATGTAAATAAGATACTAAAGAATCTTTATATGCAATCTAATAAGCATAGAGTCATCAGCATTTCATTTAACAAATATGATGCTTTTTGTCTTGCTGACTTAACTGATCAAAGAATAGATTAAAGACAGTATTAATAGATAATTGAAAGTTTAATATATACAGCAATTTATATTTAGTTAAACATCATCTTCACACTAAATTGACTAAGTCAATATTTCAGCAATTCTGCAGAGCATCATGAACATACATTTAAGAAATTACTACAGTACATAAGATTAATCATTAATCTCAGCATCATGTACAGTTTTAATGAAAGTCAAGCAATGCTTAAATACTCTGACTTCAACTATGCTTTGAACAAGCAGAATTAGAAATTAATTTTAGAATGCATCTACATGCTTAAAGATGAATTAGTGTTGTGAATAAGTCAAAAATAAAAGTTTGTTGTTATCTTAATCACTAAGACTGACTATATGATTATATCAATGTGTACAAAGACTGAGATCTGACTTGAACAGATGTTAAGAGACATGAATATAAATAAATATTTTGAAGTTAATTTACACTGCATGAGTATTTAAAAGAACAAAGCTCATCAGACTTCTTCATTCATTCAGTTTAAAAAAGATAATCAAGTTATCTTGATTTTAATCAAGAATATACATATACATAAATAATTAAAGTACATCAATGTCTTTTATTACAACATCTGTAACCTGCATAAGCACAATCAGATTCAGATAGACTTTATATTCAGTTAAAAGATGATTATTAACAGACTTATTAAGTCTCTGTTTAGATAGATCTTTAAGCAGTTCATTAAATTCATAAAATTCATTATTAATAATTAATTAAATTCTTAAATGATTTGTTGAACTCTTAATAATGCATTTAGTCATTTGATGTTTGCTGTCAGTGAGAGTCAATAGATGCAGTCTTATTAAGTGAAAATGTTGAGAAATGATATTTTAGCTACTTCTATAAAGCAGAATAAAATTAACATTAAAGACTGAGTGAAGACTCTATTTACATTAACTGCAGTCAATATTTTTTCTACTTCTTCTGTAACTTTCTCAATCAAGACATGCTTATAGGCAACACAGTTTAGAAGTTTCACTAGACAGTATAGTATAGTATGAATATTCATTTCTTTCAATATGCACATCTTTTTATTTTGCATTAACAATATAGAGTTAAGTGACTCTAAAAATTGAGACTGCAACTTTAATGTTATAAATTGATGAATCTTTATCAAACTGTACATTTTTTGCTCTGATTACTCAGTCTATCTTTTTCTTTTCAGAAAGTCATATTCTATATTGATTTCTTTCTTTATATTTAATAAAAATTTTCTTATTGCTTTAAGATTCAAATTTAATTCTTATCATTTAGATCTTCTTTGAAATATATATATATGTTGTGCATTTAAAACACTGAAGATGTTTAAGATTAATGAGATTCATTAATTTATTCTTATTAAAAGATTTAAACAGTAGCTAAATTGAGATCTTGTTGTTCTTAAGAGCTAATGTTGAAAATTAATTAAGAAGATAATATACTGTTTTGACAGTCTCTAATCATAGAGTTTTAAAGACTTTACTATTCAGAATTATAATTTTAACTTTTATTGTTAAAAATTCATTACTTCTTTCTGTCATCTCATTCTGCTTCAGTTTATAAGAAACTGTTATTTTATAGATAATTCTGAGACTTTATAATTATTTAATAATGAACTCATTCTCAAATTTCTTTTCATTGTCAAGTTGTACTCATACAATTCATAAATTCATCTAAATAAAAAGCATATTAAGAAATCATTCAATTTTATTTTTTATCTAATCTTTCATTTTCATATTACAAATGTATTGTCAGCAAATAAGATCATCTGTGAAGACTATATATTATAAGAACTCATTATATGCTTTCAGCATGACAGAATCAACAACATTGATGTAAATTAGTTTGATCATCTTTATAACTTAGTTTTGCAGTTTTCTTAAGATCTTCTTCTTTTGATTTGCTCTCATACAGATATCACACAAGTATAATAATGTTTTTATAAGTTCTTATAAGTTAAGCCTCACTATTTCAGAGTTCTTTAACACATTATTAAGACTTAAATTCTCTATATAATTAAGACATCAATGTCAAGTAATTCTTAAGATCTTGTTATCTTTAATGACTGACATGATCTTATTCTTATTCACAGATTTTCTCATCATTAAAGTTTAAAGATAATATAACTTGTCTTTATGTACTGTATAATTAAGCATATCTTTTACTTTATTCTTTAAACATAGTAATTCATTCTTAATTTTAATCAATATTTCTTTCTTTTTGATCATTTCAATTGAGAAGAGATTGAGCCTTATATTAAACATAAAATAAATATTTATTAAAGTAATATTTTAAGACTCTTCATCACTGTTCTTTAGCTATAAATTGATTGTTTTTATCTCTTAAGTGTACATCACTTCAGACACTTCTCTTATAGAAAGTCTGTTATTGAACATTTTGATCAAGCTAAATGCAGAAAGATCACAGCACATATATTGTGTTGTGTCAGAGTCAGCTATTTATAATATTTTATTAATTACAAAACTATAGCTCTTTATCACAGTTAAAATCACTGAGTTTGTTAAAAGAAATGAATACTCATGCTATACTATACTGTTTAGTGAAATCTCTAAACTATGTTGTCTATGAGCACATCTTGATTAAGAGAGTTACAGAAGAAGTAAAAAGAATATTGACTGCAATCAATGTAAATAAAGTCTTTATTCAGTCTCTGACATTAATTCTATCTTACTTTATAAAAACAGCTAGAACATCATTTCTCAATACTTTTACTCAGTGAGGCTGCATCTATTGACTCTCACTGACAGCAAACATCAGATGACTAAACACATCATTAAGAGTTCAACAAATCATTTAAGAGTTTAATTAATCATTAACAGTGAATTTCATAAATTTAATAAATCACTTAAAAATCTGTCTAAATAGAGACTTAATAAGTCTGTCAACAATCATTTCTTAACTGAGTACAAAGTCTATCTGAATTTAATTGCATTTATGCAGATCATAGATGTTGTAATAAAAGACATTGATGTGCTTTAATCATTTATATATATGTATATTCTTAATTAAAATCAAGACAACTTGATTATTTTCTCTGAACTGAATAAGTAAAGAAGCTCAATGAGCTTCATTCTCTTGAATGCTTATACAGTGTGAATTAACTTCAAGATATTTGCTTATATTTATGTCTTTTAATATCTATTCAAGCCAGATCTCAATCTTTACACACATTGACATAACTATGTATTCAGTCTCAGTGATTAAGATAACAATAAACTTCTATTTTTAACTTATTCACAATACTGATTCATCTCTAAGCATATAGATACATTTTAAAATTAATTTTCAATTCTACTTATCTGAAGCATAGTCAGAGTCAGAGTATTTAAACATTGCTTGACTTTCATTAAAGCTATACATGATGCTGAGATTGATGATTGATCTTATGTACTGCAGTAATTTCTTAAGTGTATATTCATAATGCTTTACAGAATCACTGAGATATTGACTTAATCAATTTAGTGTGAAGATGATATTTAATTAAATATGAATTGTCACATACATTAAGCTTTCAATTATCTGTTGATACTGTCTTTAATCTATTTTTTGATCAGTTAAGTCAGCAAAACAAAGAATATCATATTCATTAAATGAAATGCTGATGACTCTATGCTTATTAGATTGTATATAAAGATTCTTTAGTATCTTATTTACATAATGAGTCTGATTCAGATACAGAATTCTCATTTTGCAGTTATATATAATTTAAATGTTAAGAATTTTCTGTGTCTTTCTTAAGTTCTTAACTTTGAACATGTTCACAAGAGCTTGCTTGAATTAAAAAATGTGTAACAGATTTGCTGAAGCTATAACAATATCATTTACATAAAGAAGCAGCATAATTCTTTTGATGCTGTAAAGAAGAAGATAAAGATCAGTCTTGCTTTAATGAAAACTTAACTTAAGTAGTTTAATGACATATTGTTTATGTCAGTTCTGTGCAGCCTGCTTAAGATCATAAAGGCTGCACAGTATATGCAGAACACAATTAAATGTAACATTGATTTTAGAAGAAAGTATTATATAGATTGTTTTCTTTAGAAAGAATTTCATAAAAATGTTATTAATATTTACTTAATGACACTTTAAATTCTTGAATGCAATGATAGTCAGAAAGACTTACAGAATGTTAAACTTAACAGTAAAAATAAAGATATTCTTATAATTAACACTATATGTCTGTAAAAAGCTTCTTGTCATAAGTCTTGTCTTAAGCTTGTTTAAAAATTCATTAATGTTCAGCTTAAGTTTAAAAACTCATTTACTAATCATAATGTTGACTTTTCTTAATGATACAATCTCTTTCTATGTTTCATTTGCTGTCAAGACTGTCAGCTTCACATAAATGATGTTCTTTTACATTTCTTCTCAGATTGAGTCTCTCACTGCTTTAACATAGATGACAGATATTAAAATATCAGATTTAATTACAGAATCTTCTTTGTCTGCAGAGAATGCTGTAAGTGTCAGCATAATTCTTAATATTTTAATTAAGAGCTCATTTACATCTTAATTATTGTCATCATCATTTCTCTTTTATTTTGAGATCTTAACACACAGAAAGATTCTGACTTCTTTAAGTGTCACTATCTTAACTTAATCAGTGTTGATCTTCTTATTTAACAACTCATTTAAATTAACTGCAGTCAACTTAATCTCATATTGTTTATCTTAAGACTTGTCAGCCTTAATCATAATTAAGTTAGACTACATCTTACTGTTTTAAGTCATAAGTGTCTGATCTAAAGCTGTGATCTTTATAATAATTAATTTCTTTTATGAATATTTAATAAATCTTCTATTCAGAAGAACATTTAATGTCTGTCATTGCAGTTTAAAATTAACAGTATCTTTTTTCTTGCTTTCAGCAAACTTTACAGCATAATTCTTAATGATGCACTTAAGATCTGAAGTTTAAAGCTAATACTGCTTTGTAATTTTCTCAATGTAATTTATAAAGACTCTTACTTGTTCTTAATTCATAAACTTGTCATGTCTGTCTTCAGATAATAACTTGAGATCAATGTAGCTGTAGTACTTGCATTCTTATATATAAATGTAATTAATGAATGACTTCACATCAATAAAAGCTTTCTCAAAAGTTATTTACTTATCATTAATTAAGAAATCAATTACTATTTAATTGCAAAGATAAACATCTGTCTGTACTGTCTGCATTCAGAACTTTATTGACAGTTATATTTCTTTAATTATAATGCACACTGAGTTCTCAGTGATTCAGATAATTCTTTCAGCAATGTTATTCTGAATTGATATGTAAAACATCATGTATTGCAGTATAATGTTAAAAGACTTACATCAGTCATTTAGAATGAACTTTAACTTCATTTCATTGTTACTTTATACAGCAAGAATCTTTGCATCAATCTAAAGTTCAGTCTTTAATTATCATTTTTACAGTGTCTATAAGATCTCATCATATCACTTTAACAGTATTATTCACATCTTCTGAAAATGATTATTTACTATCTTCAGAAAGTACTGATATTCATTAAATGACAAGAGTAATGAACTGTATATATTAATGAAAACAAGAACAAGAATGTTAGTCTTTCTTTTACTTACAATGTGATCTTGCTTGTTGATGAACTTAATTAGAGCATAAATCTTATATATAATCTCATTGTTCTCAACAATGAGAATTAACTTTTTAAGAATTGTTATCTTGTAAAGATCATGCAGCTTTACAGAATCAAGATGAACAAATTATTAATGTTAAAGTCTGTAAATCTTAATCTTTCTGTTTAATGATGCAGTGTCAATGTCTAAGAAGTTGATCATAAGATTATGTTCATAGATCTGAACATGCAGACTTACATCTGAAGTAATGACAGAAAAGACAGTCTCTAAATGTAATGTATACATTGTAGATATTAAAGTAAATTCATTAAGACTCTTTGCAATATACTTAATTATATAAACTTCATCTTACTCTAATGTTTTTATTATAGTCTTGCTGTGCTTATCATACATTTAAAGACAGTGTTAATTAAAGCTTTTATGCAGTTTTATTTTGCATATCTACTTTCTTAAGAGAAGATTGACCTCAAGTTCAGACACATAAAGTGTTAAACTCAGTCTTACAGAATTTTCTGATCTGACTTGTATAATGATTACTTCACAATAGTGAGAGTATAAATGTCTTTTTTTAACTTTAATTTGTCAACATTTCATTTATATAAGAAGATCACTGAAGAGTTAAAGTTAATTGATTATGTATAAGAAGAATTCAGAGTCTGCAATTCATTCAGATTTAAGCATCTTACTGACAGTCTTTTTAAACAGAGCAGTAATTTCATTATTAATTTTCTCTTTCTCTTTAAATTTAAAGAAGAAATCATCATCATTATTGTCATTAACTTCTGCATCAAAGACTCTGTATCTCTTTTCTTTTTCTTTATAGATTGACTTTTAATACAACTTAACTGCAGTCAATCTATGCAGCTTGACTGCAGTCAATCTGTTTATCTTTTTTTAAGTATCTTGCTTAATGTCAGAAAGAAATTCACAATCTTTAATGAAGTGAGAGTCATTGCAAAGAAAGCACTTAATAAAGTAATAAAAAGAATGATCACTGTCTGAGCTGAATGATCTGTAATAATGTTGCTTAATATTAGTTATGTAATAGTTTGATAAACTGCAATTTTAATTCATTAAATGTTGATCTTCTTTCTGTTTATCTGCTCACAAGACAATGACAGTCTCATCAGTTTTAAGCTGTGTCTCTTTCTTCTAAAGCTTTTATAAATCTTTCTTGACATCTGAATTGTTCTGAGCATCAATGACATTGTAAATCACAACATATTTAACTGATAGCACTTAAAGCAATGTCTAAAACTGTCATTCTGATTTGAACAACTCAGTCATGTCAAACTGAGTTGTAGCAATCTTTTTATTAAGTTTACTTAAATAAATTTATACTTCTTTAATGAATATATTCTCTGACATTCTATATTCAACAAACTTCATTAAATATTATTTTCTGATTATCTGTAGCTTCTTTTTATACTTAAACTTTAACATGTTTCAAACATTCTTTATACTGATTTTGTTCATCAGATATTCTTGATTATCTGTGTTTATGTAGATAATAAATTAATATAAAGTCTTTATATCAGTTTTCTGATTTCTAAAGCTGAGACTGCTGAGAAAAAATGAATCTAAAAATTCATTAATCAACATATTGACTGTTAAGACTTCAACAACATTTTATAGATCTTTTTTTATTAGTTATCTTTTCATAAGAGTGAATTATTGATTGCAGTTTTTGTGAGTGAGAATTGAAATGAATTATCACTTTATAAAGAAGTTGTCAAAGTTCATGATGATGATAGTTGACACATAGTATAAGAAGTGAATAAAGTAAAATAACAATGTATACATTGAAGATAATATAAATAAAACAAATAAAAAGCTTTTATATCTCTTATTCTGTAAGACAGTAATATTTATTTATCTTAATAATTCATATTAAGCTGCTGATGAACAGTGCTCTCTGAGCAACTATAAATGCTTATTTGTCTACTGAAGACACATATTAAGCTGCTGAAGAACAGTATTTTTATGAATAACTGTAAATGTTAATTTTTGCTGAAATCAATTCTTTGTGAATCTTTTAAGTCAAACATACTCAGCTGCTGAAGATGCTTGTTTATTTAACAGATACATATCAAGCTATCATCACTGTGCTGATTTCATTAAAGTTAAATTTATTATAAATCTCAATAATTAGTAACACTACTAAAGCTAAATTCACTGTGAATCTCAAAAGTCTGTAAACTCAGCTGTTATATACACTAAAAGTATGCACTTTCTCTGAGAAGCTTTTTGCTAATTCAGGCTCATAATCTATTGAAAGAAATGAATATTCATGCTATACTATGCTGTTTAGTGAAATCTTTAAACTGTATTGTTTATGAACATATCTTAATTGAGAGAGTTACAAAAGAAGTAAAAAGAATATTGAGTGCAGTTAATGTGAACAGAGTCTTCACTCAGCTCTTAATGCTAGTTCTACTTCACTTCATAGAAGTAGCTAGAACATCACTTCTCAACAGAGTTCTTATTATATTATTTATCTTTAAAACTTAAGAATTTCTCTTTCTCTTTCTTTTTTTTCTTTTTAGTCTCTTGCTTCTTCTTTATCTCTTTAGACATCTTTTTTAAGTATAACTTTCAGTAATTATTCTTGAAGTGAACTGCTTTCTTACAGTAAATATACATCTCATTCTCATTCTCATTCTTATCAGTGTTTCTTTTCTTATTCTTTTTCTTCTTATCTTTATGATTTTTCTTTTTACTCATTAAAACAAGCTTCTTGTTTCTTTCTTTAAGACACTCTTCATTAATTAGTTCAGCAATTAAGTTATTAAGAAATAAAATTACATTACAGACTCTGAAGCATTTCTTTGTTACTCATTGAGAATAGAAGAATTCTAGATTTAATAGAAAAGTAATAATCTTTAAAATTTTATTAATAATGAGATTGAAGACTGCAATTTCTCTTAAAAGTGTCTTATACTTTAAAGCATAAGTATTGACAGAGAAGTATTGATTGAGTTAATAGACATATAGATTGTTGAATAGAATATATTTAAGATTAAATCTGTAAAATAAATAAAGATATATAAGATAATTTTACATCTCTTTTGCTGTTTTCATATCATCTATAATGACAGTGATCTTCAAGCTAACAATAAAAATAATAATAATTATGATCTTGTTGTTCTGTGTAATTCAGTCAGCTTAAGTAATGTCAGTTAAGACTATTAATGTAGTCATCATTGTTTCAGATATAAATTCTTCAGTCATTACTGACTAATTTAAAACATTTAGCTTTAATAAGAATTCAACATTATTTTTTATTATTAAATTTCATAATTCAGCACTCATCAAACTGTATTTAATCAACATTCTTCATAATAAGTAGTCTGTTAACTTCTTAAGTTTTGTAACTTTTAAAAATGTGAGGTCATATAACATCATAGTTATTTTATATGATGAGAATATTTAAATTAGTGATGAAGTTATTTTCAATGTAAAGATCTAACTTTTAAAATGATCATGAGAATTATTTTTAACTGTTTTATCTATGAATTTATAACAGTTTAATGTGAATAACTTCTCATTATACATTGAATTCACTTTATTTCTTAAAGAACTCTTTCTAGTGTCTGTAAAATAATAATAATGATGAGATGTTTTTCTTTCATCATTTCAAATAGAAACAAATGACTTAATGAATGAATTTTAAAGAATATCAATATGTATCTGAGCTCATAATCTGTCAAACATAGAAGAAGTGACTAGTGAAATGAACATATAATCATAAGTGTTTAGTTACTCTATGAAAATGTGACCCTATAAGAAGGTCTTCAATTGACAAAAGGAAAAACTTTTATCTGTAGCAAACTGTTTGTCCTAGCAAACTCTGCATGTTCCTGAAACCTCTGTAGGGCTCCGAACCACTAAGGTAACGGAACGAGGCATGACGTTTTGACATCTAATCCTAATCTTAGTGCGATTAGTGCGGGACTCGAAGCGAGCTCGTCAACATTCAACAATACCTTTGTAACGTCAGGTACAACAGAGACCTTGTCCTCGACTCCTCAATACTCTACAACATATTCGGGTTGATAACCTGCGTATCTTGATGGCATCTTCTTCGTCAGGACCTTCTACAAACCGATCGTCACCTGCGTCCGTGGCAGCCTCGACACTATCGACTGAGACTTCAAGAAGTGCACCATCAATAGCAGCAATGGCAGAGAGAACTCCAGATGACAGTTCGAAGCTGAAGACCCTTCTTAGTATATTGAGGAAGTGAGTAGAGTTCTCTTTGAAGCGCATCTTACTCATGTACGACTGCCGTACACCCTACCTCATGTCAACACTCGCCAAGGTCTATTTTCTAGGCCTCCAACACCGAGCTGGGATATTTCTCATGGCTCTTAGGATTACCGCTAATCTGTGTCTGTCCAATACAACAGATTCATCGGCGTTACGGATATTGCCTCGGTCAGGTTCTCACTTCCTGCCCAGCTTCTCGAACCAACGCCGAACTTGGGTATGTCGTAGGGATGGTGCAACCCCTCCGCATTTGGCGCGGCACTCAGTATTAGACGAAGTAAGCTGAATCTCGAGGCCAGAATACTGGAATTATCTGGATCGGCCAGAGACGTTCATCAGGTTGACAACGGCTGTCACACCGTCTTGAACGGCGACTAATGATCCTGTCTAGTATCGGTGACTCCGATGAACCTCTTGGACGAATGTTAGCTGTGCTGAGATTTTGGTTTACCAAGGATCTAGTGAGTGGTGACCCCAGATATCACTACACGCTGCTTACAATTACTTCCAGAAATATGTCAAGGGAAAACCTTGCAAACCATATAACTCATGCTTGGGGGAGTTTTTCAGGGTTCGTGGCTCGTGGGACGCCAATATTCCTCGCTGACCTCGGATAGTGTAAGTGGATGGTGGAAGACATGGCGCCGCCAATACTTGGAGCAACGAATACATATTCGCAGCCACAGGCAAAGAGCCCTGCAAGCGATCCAGTCGCAGTATCCTATATTACAGAACAGACATCGCATCATCCACCCGTATCAGCGTTCTACATAGATTGTCCGGCGAAGGGCATCTCCGCCCGCGGGTTCGATCAGCTGAGTGCCAAGTTCACGGGTACCAGCATCCGCGTAACACCTGGTGCTCACAACCTGGGTATCTTCGTGACCGTTCACGCTCGCGGGAATGAAGAGTACCAACTGACACACCCTGCGGCACAACTGGGAGGTCTTCTAAGGGGGTCGCCCAGTGTCACGGTTGCAGATACATGCTATATTACCTGTCCGCAGACACGGATGAAAGTGATCCTACATTACTTGGAGGAAGGCTGGTTGTCAAAGACGCAGAACAAAGTTGTTGGTGTCGTATACAAATACGACCCTGATAGCGACAGAAGAACACGAATCAAGGATGTTCCGCAACAGGATGTTTTGGCAACACTGGAGGGCTGCTGGCATCGACAGGTGTATTTTACAGTCGCAGGCTCAACAGTATGAAGTAAGCCACTTCTGCTGAAAAAACTTGTACTCATTGCATCTCTAGGAAGCACAGCTACTGGTCGACCTTGACCCCCTCTTTCCAGCAACCAAGGTGGTCCCGCCGGAGTCGGAGCAGTTGCCGAACGAGTCTCGTCGATTCTGGCATGGCGTCACGGAAGCGATACTGGAGAAACGATTCGCTGAAGCCACGAAGCTCAAGCAGGAACTCGAGGAAGGGCAGCGCGAGAGAGCCGCGGGGCGAAAGACACAGAACGAAGACTGGAGACCGAGGTTCTTCACGGGTGCGTTGACACCTCTAGGCAAGCCGGAGCTCAGCGTGGACGGCAAGGAGGCGTTGAAGGGTTTACATGACGGGAATTACCGGCTTCAAGGGAGCACGGCAATCGAGGCTTGACTGGAGTGGACAGTTGAACCGGATGACTGAAACTGGAGTTCTCTCATCTGTCTCAACTTTTCGCTGCGTCACGCACATTGGAGTTGGGGTCAGTGTCACCCATACACGGTCTTCTCAATTTGTCTAGAGGCGATTTGCAATAGAGTTGAAGATGTCGTGGACCAGTCGCTGCCTACACATGCCGAGACGATAAGAACCCGTCACGGTGTGGGATAAGTTAGCAGAGCACGGCAATTGCACACAGATGCCGAAGTTCTGTCTTTCGAGAAGTGGACCGACAGTATTAATGACCACATACCTTATGCTCCCAGTAACGTTAACACAAATACCTTCGGTACCTTACCGATCACAGCAAGCGTCCCACTATTTTGTATTATCACATGCATGGGACCAGCACAGGCACATCATGTGCGGACAAACTACCGACGCTGCGCCACGTGTGGCTTGCGCGGCCACAGTGGCTAGTGCACCTTTTCGCTTCAATCGGATTGGCAGTGGGATCTCGCATGAGGATCTTTTCGACGCGTAAGCCGACAGTCGATCTTTATACCAGATAGGAAGTCCCCACAAAGAGCAGAGTTTCGGCCTACCCGACAACTTTTGAGTCTGATCATACCTATATTATTAAAAAATAAAAAATGGTGATTTGACAGGCTTCCCTCCGTAGATCGATTGCTGGATGCTGTTCTTCCCTCCCCGGCGAGGTGTGGCTTTCCTTTTGTCGATCACGACGCCCCCGCTGCTGCTGGCGGACGCGTGGTCATCTTGACTTTGTCATTAATACTTTGTATTTATAATATCATTGCATGTCAATATCCGGGATACAGATACAGGTCGGGTGTGGCCGTCAATATAAAGTACAGTGTCGAATTGAATGTTGTCCCGAATGGGTGGTCTGACCAAGCGCTTCCTGAGGTATGTGTAAGGTACGGATCAATCCACCAACCGAACGGGCGGGTGTGCAGTAAGGTAGTAAGTAGAGGGATCTGTACCTTACCTGAAGATACACAATTGTGCTCCTCTTTCATTTCCGCTGCCGCTGAATTTGCGCCGGCGCTTTCGTCCGGACGAAAAGTGAGGAAATTACATATCTGATACATTGACCAAAACTACCAGGTATGCATGCACCTATAAGGTGGGTAGTTGTACAAGTAGCTTAGGTAAGCAATGAGATACTGTACAACCTGATATAACGCACAAGCAAGGGCACGAAGCACGAGGTGACATTGGTACCTTGCGGCAGATCTGGAGCAGCTCCAAGTGCCGGCAATAGACCAAAGCCTGGGACTCTCCCATATGATAATATTACAGTCCATATACGAAGGAAGATTAGAAGGTAAGTTAAGTTGCTGTACATATACCTCCTCATACGTGTACAACAACAACCTGGAAGGTACTGTAAGGTAAGTCAATAATATCACGCATCGTGGCTAAGTATCTGAAGCTTACCCGAAGTACCTTAGTCTCCACTTATAGTGTGCACAGCCACAAGCCACATCTCCCGACGCCTAATCGCCGTTAAATTACGCAGTACGCGGAAAGTTACATACAGTCATAAGGTACCTAAGGTAGGGAGTGAGGTTATGCTGCTTTGCCGTAGTGCAGCGTCGGAAATCATCAAAGTAAGGTACCTACATAAGTTAATCGAACAAGGTTTCTTACCTTAGGCTTAGGCTTCAAGACCTCATTTCGGGAGAGCAGAGATTTGTGGCGCTGGCTTTTTCGCGCATTCGTGGCTAGTGTGAAGGAAGGATGTGTGGCCGTACAATCTCCGTCAGAAAGTGTAATAATGGATCGAGTGGGGCGGGGGTGCCTCTTTCGCTTTTCATTGGGCGACTATCAGGCTTGACCGGACAGGGAGTCCCCTCTTGTCCCCGCGTCAAGCCATGCATGTGTGGCGCTCTCTCTTCGCTGCTGCTGCTGCGCTGCTGCTGCTTCCTGTCTGGCTCTGGCGACGACCCAACGAGCTCGATACCTGGTAACTCGTACGATACGAAATGAGTTCGGTAGGGCCAGGGAGTATAGGTATGGTATGGTATGGTAAGTTAAGGAGTTTGAGGTGGACGCCATAGCTTATGGCTCGACTTCAATCCTCGTTTGGCAGGGTAGAGGCCGTTGCGCTTGAACCTATCGTGGATGGTGCTACGGGATTCGTGTGGTATGGGTACATGGCCCTTGACTGACTTTACATTTCCCTCTACCGCATCGTTCTTTCGTTCTTTCTTTCTTTCTTTCTTTCTTACATGCTTTCATACTTTCATTCATTACTGGTTACACTGAAATCATACCGATACCCATACCTACTGTACCTTACCTAGACCCAACGACGGTACCTTCAAAGTAAAGCATTGGCCCTTGGTCTTTGGCATCTTCCGTCACCGCGTTTCTGTCCCCCCCCCTCCAATCTCCAAATAAAGCTATATGCTTCACTTGCCCCCCATTCCTCTTCAAGGCTGAAGCTTCTCTCTCTCATGCCTTCCCGTATCGCCTTATATGCACACTACTACACCCACCTTTCTGCCACCCTTCACCAGCCACAAGCAACAGCCACTTCTATGCTATCGACGCCGTTATCAATCTGTTATTGACCGTCTCCAATGTTTCGCAACCGGTCAGTCTCGCAGTTTCATTTTTGTCGCCGGTATGCGTGGTTTAGGGTGGTGGTGCTGGTGGTGCTGGTGGTGCTGGTGGTGCTGGTGGTGCTGGTGGTGCCGGTGGGGGGTTGCTGTTGGTGTTTACGACGGGGATCGTGATATATGGACCTGAGATCGAAAACATGTTCAAGCGGGGCTAGGCTGACGTGAATGCCATTGACAGGACGAGTTCTCGAAAACCCACCGACGAGCTGTACGCGACTTTCAAGCAGAACTTCCCTGAAGTCGGGCCAGGTACAGCGAGTCCACCGACGACGACGGGACCACCTGCAAGCCCCGCGCCACTGCGTGATGCTCTAATGGATCCGACGATGAATTCGAGGTATATAACTCCAGCTATCTTGCAGTCTCAGATGTCATTCGTGTCGTTTTGATTACGCAAACCTCTCGGAAGCGATTGGCGCAGCATGCGTAGAAGCAAATCAAGACCACTCATGTGCAACAAGTGACTAACTACGTATTAATGGAATTTATAGGCAATTTGCCGATCACGACGACCTCAAAGATCACGATGCGGAACCTACGCCGAGGGGTTCGAACGAGCCATGGAGATTCACACCCTCTCTCCTGGATCCCAATTCTTTTGCATTCGCCTCGTTTGCAAACCAGCCGCCGGGCTACTATACACCAACTCCGGGCGGTACCAATACGCTCTACCAGAGCCAAGCAGGCGACCTCCACACCCCCGGCATGGGCATTCACATTGGAACACCATTGTCCCTTCCGACTTCCGAAGCTGGTCTCCATGCTGGATCGACCGTCGAGATGGACGCCTTCCATCAGCAGATGCTCCAACCGCACCATTTCCTGAACCCAAATCCGTTCGCGCCCCAGCAGTCTTATGCCCCGAGTTCTTTCGTCCATCAAGATTCAGGCTATGAGGCGATGGATGCGTCCGACGGATCGCCAATGGGCGACGTCTGCATGGACGGCGACATCCTCCACGGGGAGCCTCGTGGTTTGCCTTTGTCTATCGGCAAGTTCGACGGTAGCATGGCAGCGCCGCCGCCTCAATCATTTGGAAAGTGAGTTGGACCTTCGGACCCCTTATGGGCCAATGGCTCGATGCAGCTCTTGGCCTTGCCTCGAAAGCAACAATAGCGCTCGATATGAACTACTTGACTAATTATCCTTCTGCAGGTTTCGATATCACGTCACTCTGAATGCGCCTACAGCAATGATCCGGCAAGCCGACGAGATTCCGGTGACTTACTTGAACAAAGGTCAGGCTTACTCAATGACCATTATCGATACGAGCGCGTCAGCACCGGCAGCCGTGGGAGTCAAGTACCGCACTTTCGTTCGTGTGTCTTTCGAAGATGAACAGCAGAGGCAACGGCCCGCAGCTTGCTGGCAACTTTGGAAGGAAGGCCGCGGAACGAATGAAGCTCACCAGCGGGGAGGGAAGCTTCAGGCAGTCGAGTATGTGGACCCGAATCAGGGTGGCGATGAAGAGACGAAGAAGCCTCGCATCGAGCTTGAAACCGCCTCTTTTGATGGATTCTCCGTGACTTGGTCACCTAACGCGGTAACCGGCACGGCCGATTGCTCGGTGGCGGTTCGCTTCAACTTTCTCTCGACCGACTTCAGCCACTCCAAAGGCGTCAAGGGGATCCCAGTCCGTCTATGCGCAAAGACCGAAATCATCTCTCCTACCTCTCAAGACTCGGCTGATGTCGATACCCCTGAAGTTTGCTTCTGCAAGGTCAAGCTCTTCCGAGATCACGGCGCGGAGCGGAAACTGTCAAACGACGTAGCTCACGTCAAAAAGACTATCGACAAACTGAAACAGCAAATCGCGCAAGCAGAGACCGGAGTGAAAGACTTTGGGAAGAGGAAGAGAACTGGGTCGATGGTTACGAAAGGATCTGGCAGCGGCAGACCAGGCAAAGTACAGAAGCACAAGCGGACCTGGTCAATGTCGTCGCAAAGTTCCACCGGCTGCCGAGCTCAGGCCGAGGAAGATCTCCATCTCAAATTACGTACGATGCAAGACATGTTCACCTCCACCAGGCCCGTCAGCGTGTTATATCTCAAAGGCTATGAGCAGGACGACCCGCATCTCTTTCCCGTCCATCTTACCGGGGAGCCACAAGATCTTACCAAGGTCGAACCCTTCAGTCGTCAACCGTCTTGGGACCAGAAAGAGAGTGTAGAGACGACGCCGACCAACTCTTGTATAGTATCGCCTACTTCAAGTTCACGGTCGTTCCAGTCGCAGACACGACCGAACGAGTTCCACGGTTCCACCTTCCAGCAATCAGTACCGTTCAACCCGTCGCGTCAAGGGTCACACGATTGGAACGACTTCTCGCAAGTCGCACCGACTGCGGATCTTCAGATGTCAAATCCTCAACACCTGGCGAGTCCACCTGACCAGCCGGTCAAGGTACACAAGGGGCAGGCAAATAAGTCCGGAGACCTCAGCGGTTGGATCGAAGCACTGGGAGTAGACGCGTCCTATCGACCTCCACCGGATAGAGCAGTCAAACCCGTCGCCTGCCTCTACGTGCTTGTACGAGTGGCCGGGAAGACCCCGGCAGAGGACTACTATCGAGCGGTCTATCTCATGGAAAGAACACTTGGGGACCTTGTCAGCAGCATCGCCGCCAAATGCGACGTCGACCCTGGTCGGATCACTCGAACCATTCGGGTGAATCCCAAGGGCCTAAAGATCCTGGTGGATGATGAAGTGGTCAGGGAACTACCCGAGGGTCAAGATATGGCAGTTGAATTTACAGACATTAAACCAGATGTGCTTCCCAAGCGCGAATGGGATGCCGTTTCCACCGACATCCAGCTTGACGGCGACGTGGACGCTATCGAGGATGCCACCTCCGCTCCTTCACTGTCTCCTCTGGAGATGAAACTTATATTCTAGTCATCCTCTCTCCTGTTTTCGATATTCTCGAGATACCCCTTTTGATTTTTGTTTTCGGTGTGTCTCACGGTTTGCGTTATCCTGTACGGTTCCGGGACGTTCTCGACTCATTGTTGCTCGGCGAAGAGCAGGTTTTGCTGTCACGGTCACGCCGGCGCTGTCTAAATTACCACTCTACCTTTACTGTTTGGGCCTAGGAAGTTTTTGCTTTCACGATACTGCGTCTGGGAGGGATACCCGAAAATACGGACAGTTGGAGTGCTAGTGGCCACTGCCGTCTTGCGATAAAGATTGCTTTTGAAACACTCTCGATGTCTGATGAGGCTGTCATGCTACGTTTCCACACTTGGGCGTTGTACCTCGGGGATGATATACGGGTCTCCAGGCAACGATTTTTACGGAAACGACATAAACGACTTGCACCTTTTCATTTGCCCTTTTCCATTTCCATTCGTCCCTGGTACTTTGGATCATTGGGGCGGCTTAAGATCGAACAGAGCGCACACAAGATACCCAGCCACATGTACTTTTACATCTTCTTCTTCTTCTTCTTCTTCTTCTATCCCCCTCTTCTCTACCTTAGGTAGACTTCAAGATCAGACAAGAATTACCACCATCCCACATATCACTTGTACACGTCCCACCGACAAGTGCCCACTGCTACGTGGCACCACAGGAACCGGACGGACTTATTCGGTGACATATCATCATCGCCTTCTTGGATGCCATGACGTTCGAAATACTCCCCTGTTCATGTCGCACCAAGTTAGCAAGCAAAACAGGTACCTAACCCTGTAACAGGGGACCACAGGGACAACAGGCGACTCGACCAACGCCAAATGCCGACAGGGGCACACTCCGGATAGAGCTCCGTTTCCTTGCCGAAGCATCTCATCCACAGCACGGCACACCGCCAGAAGTCCCAAGCAGCAATGCAATAACTGACAAGAATAACGTTATTAACCAGGCACGCCGCTTTCCGGACAGTGGAGTAACGTACAACGAAGACCTTATCGCACTACTTTACCTAAGGTATAAGCTAATAATTAACGTTATTAATCTTGCACACACCAGGGAACCCGTACCCGGCATGAAACCGCCCGTCCGGTCGCCCTGATCGAACTCGCGTACCGAAGTCGGTAGGTTGTAACGAAAATCAAATTAACCCAAATCACAAGCCCCGCTGTGTGGCTTGACTTTCTTCTAAGGTACATGTACCACGTACAGTAAGGGATTTATTATTACTTGGCGGTACTTACCGTACCGTACCTCGACCCGCTAAACTCTTTCCGGGTGTGTGTTCGCCACACTCGACGTCCATCCTTTTGCTCGTACGAAGGTACGATACGATGTGAGGGATGTTGGGCAGCACACAGAAGAATCCTGTAGGAATCTATTCTTACTTTCTTTGCATGCGATCAGCAGTCCCGACGGACTCGCCGCGCGTCTCCAGATCGACATACATGCGTCGTCTTTTTGGACCTGCAAATGCGCAAATCGCAAATCTTTCGAGTTTAACGCTAACTATCGATGGTCATGCGCCCGAGTGGCGCCAAAGGCAATGTTCGCCACAGTACTAGTGTGTGTGTGTGTGTGGCTGTGCAGTGTATGGGCTTGAAGCTAAGCGAACCGAACTGAACCGGGTAAGATGGGTTTGACGCTCTTTGTTCTTGCAATGTCGGAGATGTCTCCTAAGTTAGCAAAGTACTGCTGTTGAGTTGAGGTATCTGTCCTGAGAAGAGTTCGTCGGGATCAACTCTGTGATGATTTTGGGAGGTCAAGGTATTTCGTAAGAGAGCGGATGTGGCGTAGATGAGAAGATTGGAAAGGGTTGAAGTGGCTTTCCATCAATAACGTTATTTTTGAGTGAAAGGAGAAGGCAGATGTGAGCATGACAAACAGCAAGAGTACATGTTTTCTTTCTTTTGTTCTTTTCTTCCTTTTTTGTTGCAGAACGGAAGAGCAGTCACTCTTCTTACTTGGTACGAGATGAGCCCTGATGTTGCTGAACTGAGAGCTGCGATCCTTTGCTGGATTGAGCCTCCACCTTCTCACGCTCATATACCCTTGTGTATCGGTGTAAATCTGATATCCTTCATCACCGGTTTGGCATCCTGCTTTGCTACCGTACTCATACAGTGAACATGTTCATCGTTGCGTGGAGGAAGTCTCTATAGTTGGCTGTGAGGATGCTGGTGGCCTTATCGACTGCTTCTTCTGGTGTCGCACTGCTGGGTGACGACGTCTATTCCGAAAGCGAAGTCGCCGATAGGAGCTGTCCCCAATCCGCATCTCCAACGACCCGGCCCCTCCATCTCAACGAGACGAGACAGGCGATAATGGAACAACCTCCATCCCAGACCCCACCTCTCCATCCATCTCTCCCCCCTTCCCGAGCCGAAGAAACTCCCGCAACCCCGCCAACCCCCGCAAATCCCACTCGACACCATCCATCCCCTCCTCCACCATCCAACACCTCGACCGCAGCCCTGCAAAATCAACAACCCACACCTCATCCTCCGCATCAACCAACACATTCTCCGGCCCCGCATCGCCCCACACCACCCCGGCCGCGTGAAAGACGCGAACCATGGCCTCCACATCATCAAACCACCTCTGCCGGATCGCACGCGGCACATTCTCGACCCGCAAGCGCGCCAGCCGCTCGAGCGTCTCGACGCGCGTGAGCAGCAGCGCGCTGACGCCGCCGGGGTCGCCGGCGAGCTGGACGTAGCCGTGCAGGCGCGGGACGCGCACCGTGTCCGCCACGCCCGTCTCCTGAAGGCGGAGGAGGACGGCCGCTTCGCGCTCGAGGCCGGCGGCGTCGCCGGAGGCGAGTTTGAGGTAGTAGGGTCTGTTGCCGTCCAGGGTGACTTCCTGCGAGGTCGGGAGGCCGTGCGTCGAGGGGTGCCAGGCGACTTCGATGCGGGCGGGGTCGATGGCGGGGAGGGGGGAGCTGAAGAGGCACCAGGGCAGGGGGACGCGGGTGGTCATGCGGAGGAGGGCGGGCGGGGCGAGGGCGGCGTAGTGGGGGGCGAAGAGGGTGCCGTTGGCGAGTTTCGGGGCGAGGGAGCAGGTCGGCGGGTTGAGGTAGTCGTCGAGGGTCATGTACTGCGGCTTTGGCGAGAGTCTGGGCGCCAGGTCGCGGACGAGAGGCGAGCATTGCTCGGCGATCCAGACGAACAGGTTGCGCGCGGCGTCGGGGTTCTGGGGTGCGGCGGGGTTCTCGAGATTCTCGGATAGGTAGGTTTGGAGGAGCTGGAGGTATTCGTGCTCGACGAGCATCGAGTCCGGGTTTTCGGGATCGTGGAGGTTCGCCGTTTTCAGCAGGATGTGGAAGCGCTTGCCGTTGTACAGCATCGCGACTTCGGCGTGGTCTCGGGTGACGTCGAGGGAGATGCAGCGACCGGTCCATGGAGGGAGAGCCCTCATGATAGGAGAAGGAAGCTGAAGATAGCGAGTGACGAAAGCTTGATAGATTGTTTGTTTTCTGGATTCGTCGCTCGTCGTGAAAGATGTGGACGATGGGAATTGAAACGGAAGAGCTGAATCTCCAAAGATTATTCACCAAAGTTGCGTATCCAGTGAGATCTGAGGTTCGATATTGCAGCAAAGCATGATATTACAAAGGGAAGTGACTATTCCAATGCACAACAACGCTTCATGTGGAACAGGAATTTCTTCATACATGTGCAGCTCAAGTAGTCCAAGTCCGGCTCAAATAACGCCAACATGTTGACAGGATGAGAGGTGAGTGATAGGAGACCTCACTCTCCGTTTTCGCTGTCGTGGCTTCTCCAGTTTCCCTTGATTCTTACCCATTTCTCGTCAACAACCCTCTGGCTCTGGCTGACTCGTACTCGTACAAGGGCTGTCAAAGGCCGGAATAACCGTGGCAAAACCATTTCAGGGTCTCCACCAACAATCTCTCACGCTTCGTCTCTTGCTTCCTTTCTCTCCTCTTGTCCCGGTGATCCATCCCCGTAGGCAAACCACCCATCAATCTACAACCTCTCATCTGCACCTCACACCTTTCCTCCCCTGTTGTTTGTGTTCTCTCACAAGTCAAAATCTCTAGCAAAATCAACCCCCTCCTCGAAAACCAGCACACGGCCCTCTCCATCTACTTGCCCCCTTTTCCTTTTCCCCCACTTCCATCTCCTCCCTCTTTTCATCCCATCCCACTCCTACTCTCCCACCCCACCCCTGTCCCCGCACCTGCACCCGCCCGAAGAGACAGATACCCAGCCGCGAATACCAGCCAACGCAACGCCGCCACCTCCCTCCCTCCCTCCTCCCTCGCTGGGCTGGGGGATATGCGTGCGTGCGTGCGTGCGTGCGTGCGAGCGCGCGGGCGGGAGGTTGCTGTTCTGCTGGCTGTCTTACCTTGCCTTGGCCTACCTTAACTTACCTTACCCTACCCTACCTTACCTCAGCTCACCATGTTTGAGTGTAGATGGATGGATGATAGACAGATGGTGAATTTCCCGCAAGTTGTGTTGTGTGCACGTATCGGTGGGGAGAGGGAGAGGGAGACGGAGAACAGGGAGAGGGAGGAAACTGGAAAAGGGTGGCGGGACAGACACCAGCCGTCGTTGGGAGGGATATGGTGGGATTCTTTCGATGATGGAGACAAAAAACGCCCCACAGGCATGAGAATCCTCTTAGTATTTTCCACTTGCTTCTGCTCTGTTCTGCTCTGCCCCGCGCCGTTTCTTCTTCTTCTTCTACTACTCCTTCTTCTACTTCTTTGACTTCTATCTCAGTCTTCCAGTGAACCGTCGCCCCACCCTCTCGGTCATCACAGGCCAGGGAACCCCAACCGCACCACACAAGAGGATGTATAATGTCCGTGCCATTTTCGCACGATGCCGTCGAAGACTGAACTAACAGGAATCACATGGTCAAAACTCTTCTTTCCCGAATTTGTGTCTAGATACGGTGACAGCTCGTGGGCCGAATATATACATATCCATATCCACACCGACCAAACCCCTCGGCTACCCTCAGCCAGTCTCGACATTATGATAGCGATAGCGTGTCTATCATCAACGTATAACATCCGCACCATCCAGGTGCTCATGTACGGTACCGTTATCTCCCTTCCTCCCTTCAGCCGAGACGAAATGCAAATCTCTATCCCCATCTGTCAAAGACGCCCTCGTCGCTTATCATGTCGAGAAGCCTGTCATATGCTTTGCTGTGATATTTGCCTGGAAGGAGAGAAAGACGTAGAACAAAATCGCGTGCGTGGCGAAGAAACTCCAGTGGTCGCGTTATGCTTCAAACCAGACCTGGTAGAGAAGCAACAGATAAAAGGGGGGGGTGTTCCTTTCACGCTTTGATCGCTATCGAGTGATGATCAATGAGAAGCCATCGATCCAAGCCGCGCAACTGCCAGATATGCCTGCGATGCTGTATCCGCGTGGTGGGATCAACGTATGCCTGTTCATGATGGTCAGGAATGGTCGGGGAATGGAGACGGTGTGGTCAAGGAGGCAGGAGGAGAGAGGACACATACCCCGAACCACCGACCGGGTTGCCAAAAACACCCGATCGGCGCCCAAGACTGGTAAGGATCTCGATGCCGTCTATCCAGAGACCTGCTCGAAGATAGAAGCCCGTTAGGATCTCGCCGCGCCGTGTATCTAGCCCTTATGGTTAGTTCGAAATCTAGTATAGACTCGTTGATGCTGTAGGTTGCTACTGATTCGACGTACCGAACCTGAACTCGCTCCCACCCGGCTGACCGCCCCTTTTCCCAAAAAGCTGACTTGTGGAGTCTTCGTACAGGAATTCAATACCGTCCAATGCAAAGCCGTGGTGCACTCGTATGCAAGTCAGAAGCTTCGTCTGGCCCAACGTGCTCTTCAGCATCACTTCTTCCGGCCGGCTTCCGTCCATCTGTGAGAAGCCGAGCTTGCTGCTCCGGAAGCCAATCTGCCCGTTCGGTAACTTGAGCATCAGCGACTTGGACGTCAACTGCCCGAAATCTTCGACGATGTTCTTCCCCTGCCCGACCGAATGGATTTCTAGTTTCAACTTCTTGTTTCTTCGGTCCTCCGGTACCCGTTCACGCAAGTCCATCTCCGTCAGCACCACTTGCCGCGGAGGTCCGCTGGAACCGTTGCCATCCACGTTGACATACTCGATGTGAGAGTGACAGACATAGTCACCTTCGGCGAAAATCTCGATGAAGGCTACCCCGGTAGCTGCTGTTATCAAGACTTTCCCGTTGTCCACAGCCCAGACTTGCACACTGTCGTCGGAATTTAGAGGCATATCGGTCGGTAGTCGAAAGCATGGATGATATCGAAAGCGAAGGCAATCGAGTCGGTGCCATGTGCACTCATCCTTTGCGAGACAGAGACGTGGACCCTGAGATTTGAGTCGTGTCGAATACGGCTCCCGACAGAGAAAGGTGCGGTTCAGCCGGACATAGTCACGCAGCATAACACCGGATTCCTGATGAGGGCAGCCGAAAAGATGTCCTGTCTCGTGTAGATGTGCTCCAATCCCAATGTTCGCAGCCTCCCAATTACTCCCAGATTCGTTGCAGTCGTTGGCGACATGATTGGTATCTGTCCTGGTGCTGTCCGAGAACGCCGGCACGACCTCTTCTATACAGCTGGGATAGCTCTGAAGCGCTTGAGACCCAAAAATCGCAAGCTGAATCTCTTCAGCGCCACCTCCAAGCGCGGCGTGCCCTCGAATTGTCTGGACGTTTCTGTCCCAATGCGTGTCGAGAATTAGTACCGAGATATACTGCTTCTGGCCTGGCATCGGTCTGAAGTGATTCCGAACGGCGTCCATGGCAATACTGAAGAGATCACCCTTTCTCGAGGCTCTATCATACTGCTGCGCCACTTCCAGGTCCCTCAATCCGGAGACTGACTTGTCTGTCCGCACCACGTGTATCTTCGCCTCGTTCCTCATCGTTTTATTGGCACTGTCTCGCGAGCTCAGGGTTCCAGTCTGCCACTCTTCCTCGAAACGAAAGCACCTTCGTCCAAAACTATTTCGGTACATCTGTTCTCCAGTAAAGGCTTGCCAAAGATAAGCTGCCATCCTAAACTTCCGGATGGCCGTTTCCAGACCATTCCCTTCCCTTTGTATCCGTTCTGGTACTGCATCATACACGGCCGGCGAGTCTCTTGCAAGAAGAACAACCAACTGAAGAGGCGGAGAGTTTACAAGAGGAAGGAAGTTGATGTTCAGCCAGGACGAGTGTGCGGGTGTCGAAGAGTTGTTGGATGCCACTCTAGGGGATGTGAAGTCGAACCGAAGCCGATTGGGGCCAGGCGAGAGGTGCACTAAAGCTTTGAAGTGTGAATCACAGACCGGCCAATTGGTTGGTGGAAAGCTGTCTTGGTGATGGCAGACAGTGAGGTTGCCGTCGAATGCATGCTGCGCGGGATCGGCAATCTGGCCGTAGATAAGGAGGACCTTTTGGTGAACCTTGTTGAGTTACGAGAGTCAGCCAGCTGCACCGAGGCCGAAGGCAAACCGGCCAACATGCGCATATGATCATACCCATGAATTGTCCGAAACGGACAGTATCCGCGGGGCATAAGGTGATATCGGTACCAGTGGTCTCAGAGACCCATTTACCGACGCGCTACTCGCTGCCTATAAGTGCATGGGTATTAGCTGCAAGACTCCTATAGGCTTCGTCGACAGGTCTCTTCTGCGTATGATTCCAATACATTAGTCAGCTCGCAGTGTCAAGGCACGTACTGTTATACTGTATCTGTTGTTTTGAGATCCGAGTGGTGAGGGCCGTTGTAAAGGGCTAGGTGTTCCGTTGGATTTGGGCTGTTCTAGATTCGGGGAAGAGGTTTGAGGTTGGATTGTAGATGGTGGAGATGACGATCCGTATACGGAGCCTAGTGTGGAGGAAGATTTGGTGGTAGGTACGGTGCCATTGGACTTGTTGGAATCATGTGATGAATCGTTGGAAGAATTCTCGGTCTTGAAGCTTGCTCTAGAGCGTCGCCGTAGGTCTTTGAAAAACGGCATATGGCTGAAAACAGTTATCGAAGATGGTGGATATTGGTCAAAGGAACGACGAAGCTCTGTGCAATGGTAAGGTGAATAAGGTCTATTGCAGTTGGGTTAGAAACAAGAGTCCGGCCAGCGTTGAAATGACAGGACCTTGAAACCGACGCACTGTGAGAAGGAGCAAGGTCCGATGGCTCGAGGCTGCTTGGTTGTCGCCGGCACCGTGTCAATGGTACAGAAGCTGGCAACGGTGGTGAAGAGCCCAAGGTCAGCAAGTGGAACGAATAGCAGAAGCAATGATGGTAGTTGATTTGATGGCTCTGGCAGGGTCGTAGGTTAACTTAGTTATTGTTGCGACGGCGAACCTGACGAATGCGGTTGGCGTCAGGCGGCATGCGGCAAGCTAGCGTAGGAGTTTATCTACCTACCTTAAGGTATCAATATGTTGAAAAATACATGTAAGTTATTTGTATCTGTACAGTACTTGTATATACCTATGGAGAACTTCATTCCTTTCCCTAAGGTAGGTACTGTAAGGTACCCTTACCCTGATGAGTTTAACCCGGGGACACTGATACTCGACAGGCAACCTCTTCAATCTCCCGACAAATATGCTATGTACAGTTACCTACCAAGGTGTTGTTATCTGTTCCCTCCGACCTGAGAGGCAATGATGACGACGCAAGCGCAGATGCAGATGCAGATGCAGATCTCCGGTGCTCTCACTTGTGCTAATTATATTCGGGTCACGAGTGGAGGTTAATGATTTGCTTATTAACCATTTCATGATTCACATTCTGATTCTTCTCATTCTTCTCATTCGATTGCTTTGACTCGTCTCTAGCAAGTAGGGCAGACTCCATAGGTACCTAAGGTAAGGTACCGTAGTTAAGGTAAGTGAGAACTTAGGGCATGGGTGTTGCGAGCAATGGTTGGCTCGCGCGCTTCGCGCTTCGCGCTTCGCGTCCCCCCAAGCTAAGCCGGCGCGTTTGGTGCACTCTCCCGAAAATGGCTCCCTTGAGGTTCGCTTGATCTCAAGATGTGCAACCCCCGAAGGCTTGGAAACCCGCAAGGGATACATGACCCTACACTGCTGGATGCCACATACCAGCAGTTGCCACACAGTGGGAGCCACCCCATGGTAACAGTGGCCTCAAGGTTCAGTAACCCCAAAGGTTTCTAAACCCATAGGGGATCCATGGCCCTACATCTACTACATTCACACACCTCCAGCCAGATAAACCCCACTACTCATTTGACAACTATATAACTCACTCTCAGAACCCTCTCTGAATATTGTGTTTCCTCAGTCCTTCAAGACATTTCTATCTGCAACAGACTTCTTCTTCACTCAATCATCAGTGAACATCAAACATTCTTCTACAATAAAATCTCAAACTTAAGATCTTCAATCTATGCATTCAATTTTTTTACAAGTAAAGAAGCTACTCAATGTCATTTTTCTTTCATGCAATCACTACACTCTCTGTGTCAAAGATGAACATTTTAAGATCAATGTAATATCTATGATCACAACTTCTCTGCATAATTCTCTACACACTCAGTCAGAGTCAAGTTTCTCATTAAATTTAAGATTAATCATCAAGATTTTCAACTCTCAAGAACTGCTAACATCAATTTCTGCAGCTTAAGTTAACATTATCTCACAATACAATATTCTTAATAAGAAGAGAAAGCAGAATCAGAATAAATTTAGCAACATAAATGCTGTTGATGACAATAAAGATGAAAAGCTCTCTATTTTATGTGTACAGATAAAGTTAATACTTCAGCAAAGATTACTCAATTGTGATTTCTGATTCTGAGAATGAATGAGCATTTAAAAAGCAGTGAAAGTCTATTACAGTCATTAAGATTTGAATTGACAACTTTTATAACATATTTAATTTTTTCTTCAATCACAACTTTAAAGCATTGAAGCTCTTTAATTATATCTTTATAAACAGTGTTGCAAAGACATCTAAATTTAAGCTTTAATTCTTTAATACTATTAAATGTCATCTACTTAATACAGTATCACAACAACAGCTTACTTTTCAATATAATAAATGTTGCTCATTTAAGCAGTTTATGTCTATCATTAAGCATCATCTTTGACAGACTATGTGTATCTATGAGAAGCTGAGCTTGCAGTTACAGCACTTTGAGATGAAAGTTATTTCAGTGTTTATCTGAGTATCTTTAGATGTTTTATCTTTGATTGATTAGCTATGAATATGTAGATGTAACTAAATACATAGTATAAGTAAATCTAAGAGTTGAGACTGAACACTACTGTAGATATGAACTAACTTAAATGACTAAGATTTAATGATTATGTCTGATACTCATTTTCATTCATATACTGATAAAGTAATTGATAAAGAGTTGATGAAACTCTTGTTAAGACTTATATTATAGTGAAACAGTTAAGCATTGTTAGTCACTGATATGTTTATAGTCTGTGATGCAATTAATAGTGAATTCAGTGTTGAGAAGAAAGTCTGATGACAGAAGAAACAGATATGATGTTGAATTCAATGAAGAGTATTATGTTTTTTTGTTATTTACACTGTGCTGTTGTTCTCACTGTCATTCTTGCTATCACTCTTGCTGTTGATGGCAGTGAAGACAATGAAGACTGCAGAGAAAATGAGAACAAGAGGTCATGAGGTTCAGAGACAATGACATGGTAGAGTCAACAACATGATGGCTGTGAGGCAATGAGTTTACAACAATTAGGTGATGACAGTGAGGTTAGCATTTCAGACATTGTGAGAGTGTCACCTTTGAACTTGTAATCACTGTAGATAGATGAAAGTACTACTATTCACTAGCTACCACAACATCAACAGTGAACCATTGCAACTAGAAGCCACAAACACAGAAAGGAAATTTGCCTGCTCAACATTCAATACATGAATTCTCTTGGTTTGCCACAGTCAATAGTGTCAGAGATGAAATGACATTTGTCTCATAAACTCATTGAAAGTGTGCTGCAATTCAATCTATTATGTCTCATCACTCATCAAAAACAAGTCTTGGCCACTATAATCTATCAATTGCCTCTGTGACTGTCTTTCTGAAGGAATCGCAATCCTTCTGGCTGTGATGTAGACTTGGTATGCACAAGAAACAGGAATGCAGCAGGTCTTCTGTGAAGACATCAAACTCTTCAGCTACCAGTTGTATGCATGATGCCTCTAGGCATTGAACACATTTCAGAATCATGAGCTGAAGTTTGAAAAAGTGGTGTCAGTTAGAAAGAGAGTAATTCAGGTATATCTCATGACAGTAGCAGATTCTGAAATGTTGTTAGTCAAGTGCTGTCAGCTTAGAGTTACAATACATACACATAGACATGAAAGAAGTTTTCAACATTCAGTGACTTGACAGTGTCTCTGAAACAACATCAGGTGAAAATATCTCAATCATGGTCAAGGCCCTGAGACTTACACTGGTAGCTGAAGCAGTAAGGCCTGGCCAGAAGGCATGTCCCAGAATATAGATGTCACACTAGCTGGCTCAATTGTGTGTGGTTCAGGTTCAATGTGATCTACTTTGAAGATTGTACTGGCTTCACAAAGCTCATTCTGTTTGCAATAGTGATATGTGATGAATGTGCAATTAAATGTGAGACTGTTTCTTGTGTGTCAGTCCTTAGGCTTTACTAACAATTAAGTGCTCACTCACTATAAGTCATTAGGCAAAAGAATATTTCAAAAGATGACACAAGTCAGCTCTTCTTCAAGATTGATGTAGAAGGCTGCTGATGATATGAGACAGGCTTGATAGCTCATGCTGCCTTCATTTGTAGAGCAGAATCAGATTGAAATGTTGTCTGTAATGTGCTTTGTGTGCTGATGAGATGTGGATGAGAAACGCTGAGCTGAGTCTCTTCACAACAATCTCAATCATAGCTGCCTTCTGAGTGTTATAAACTCAGATCCGGAGCGGCGAGATAAGAAATGACATCAAGATGGTGTGCCACCTCAGTTCGCAGGCCAATGCCTAAGATACCCACTAGACCAGGGGTCTTAGTTGCTTTGACACAACCTTGAATCTGCAGGTGAACATTGAAAATGTGTGGCACCACCTACAACAGCATCATACCTTAACATTACCTCTCAATGAGGGTTTCCGGAAAATCTCCCGTCAGATTTGGGAAATTTCTAATGCTGGTTTAAGCAGGACCTTTTCTAGAATGCCAAGCACCGTACCCCCACAATACTTGTGATTAAGCGAGAACGCAGCCGAAAATAGTGCCCTGACCCAAGGTGTTTCATTATGTCTTATTTCAAATTAGAAACAATCTCTCAACTTCTTTCAGTCAGTAGCAATTCGCTCAACATTATAATCATCAAACTTCTTCTCTGTCAAGCAACAACAAATATTCCGATATGCTGGTGATCCCTAAGAGTGATTAATTCAAGATGCCACCAAAGCAAGTTCTTCGTTTTGAAACACCGTAGCAGGGCAAGTGCAAGTGCGAGTAGTGACACTAATAGATCAGAGTGTATTGCCCTAAGTCCGCCTTGATGCGACTTAAACACCTTTGGGTTGGGTGTTTGGGGTCAGGCAGGATTCCTCGTTGCAGGGTACGCCATTGTAGTAGATGACTGATGATGATCAAGCCCCTTGGAATTGTCGGATCACTTGATTGCTTCTGTGAGTCCTTGCTTATGACGGCTTTAACACAGAGTATGCATGAGTGTGATAAGAGATCATAAGACACTGTCTTGCCATGCTTTGCTATTTCTCCTATCAGAGTGTGGGGAAGACTCAAGAATGCTGTGGAGTTTTCATCTTGAATTTCTTCTTTTTGGTAGAAGAAGTCTTCATAGGGACCTTATGTTTAGGCATGGTGACAGTGATGATGGGGGTGACAGTGAGGTCAATTGGTGGGTGGGTGAATGGTGTTACGTCCCGACCGGAGATTCCTCTGGTATAGGGTCTAGGGGTTTGAGCTTGTGATATAAGAAGGATAGTTCCAGGTGTCTTGGGTAAACCGGTAGATAGTATATGCTAGGTAACTAAGGAAGTTGAACGCGATTGTTTCCATAGGGGAAACAATCCTACTTATATAGCACCTGGCACACCTGCTCACCAGGTGTGCCGTCGTTCTGGTGTGCCCCTGGCACACGGCCTCGATGGAACGCCGGGTGCGCCGTCGTTCCATGCCTTAATGTTTGACGGTGTAGGCGTATTCCCCATACCTGTGAGGCATGGCCGTAACAGATGGTAGAAGAGGGATTTGGCAGGTTTTACATGTCATTTCTAAGAATGTTCGAAAACCGCTGTATGTTGATATTGGGAGATAGTTCTTGTAATGAAAAGCCAAAAGAAACCAAAGAACGACTAACACTACATCAAAATGGAGCCAATGTCCAACCCTTGACAAGGAAACAGACAGTAATGAATGGATATGATTGCGTTGGAGCAGCCTACTCAATGTATAGCTCCTCCTGTTTACATGGGGCACACAACGTCCTGAGATGCTTCCTTATTGCACAATTCTGCGACTTTGCAAGTTAACGCAGGTGCAGAGCGCGTCTCTCAATTACCCGGAGAGCCACGACCCGGAGAGCCACCAGCCGGAGAGCCCTGAGGGCTAGAGCCACCAATGGCAGCGGTCAAGCCAGCCTCCTTCTGTGCTTCGAAAATTTGAGCAGCCTCTGACAGCGCGCTGCCTGCGGCTGGGAAGCATGCACCTTCTTGAATACAACTGACCCCGCACCTGCTCTGGTTTCAGTTTCACGGTGAGATCATCAACGCAGAAAAGGAACCTACATGCTGAACGAAGGGAGAAAATCTCGCGGAAGAAAGGTCTGGCCGGCTACCCAATGATTTAGCCCAGCTCGAGCCATGCATGCTGCTATGCATGCGAGCTAGAACGATGTAAGCCGAGGTGACGGATTCGGGGGTGTCCACATTACTCACGCAGGATTTGCTCCACCGCTTCTCAAGGCCACCATCACCGGATCGATCCTCGGGGCCTGAGGGTGAGACACTCGTAAGCTCGCCTGTGTCTCGCCGCCTGACCGAGAGGCCAGTCTCCGTGTCTGATACCTCAGCCCCTGTGGCCAGCCGCACTGATTCGGCCTCGGGCTCTCGAGCTTGAAGTACCGCAGAAAGGGCAGTCCCAAAGGAGAGGGCAGCGACGAAAATGGCGGCACACTTCATGGTAAAATGGATGAACGAAGTCGAGTGAGAACAAGATCAGGTAGATGTCTATATGGAAGTGACTATCAGATTTTTGGAAGACTGCCAGTTGATCAATGTTGATTCCTTGAGCAGGCGCGGTGTCTTATATACACATTCCATGGACCAGGCCACGGTATACCGTGGGGAAGTTGAAGTCCAACACCCACGACATCACATCGAAAAGGCCAACAAACCAGCACCATAACGGTGTTGGACATCCTGGTTATGTTGGTGATGAAGCTGGCAATTGAGACTGTTGGAGGATGCGATGAAGTTCGGGGCATGATTTTTCAATAGAACTGTATCTGTTTATACCTGAGACACACGAAGGAGCAAAACCGGGAGGATGATAGCTCCAGTTAGGTACCTATGCACAGCCTCAGACGTAATTGTGACTAGGTAAGGTACCAGGTATTCTTGGTAACGGCAGCCTAAATTGTACTCACATGACACTCCATAACCTTTATACCTATAACTGTGCCCCATTCTCAACACTTACCCAGACCCGCTCAATTTCACTCTACAGAGAAAACCAAGCGACCTCTTCATTTCAAAGGAACACTTCAACATGGTGAAGCAAGATAAGCTCAGCGTCGACAAGACCGGTAATACACACAACCACGAGTCAGAAATGGATCACTCCAAGCCTGAGGCCGCAGCAAGCAGCGATCAAGGTCCTTTCTCCAGCGATCCATTCGCTGCCAACTACCGAACCGTCGTCGACTTGAACGATCCCAAGGTTTTGGCGACATTTGCAGAGTTCGAGGCATTGACAGGGCTTCGTTTCACGCGCAAGCAAAGGCAAATTTTGCACAGCGTCGAGTGGACGGAGAGAATGCGCCCAACTGACCAACTCACAGTGATTCTCAAGGTAAGTAATTACTCCTACTCATCTTGGACAGGTTCCCTAGCAGTAATGGATCGCTCACTAAACACATCTAGGAACGGGGTTTGCTGGAGAGATATTCAGACCTCTTCGTCAGAGACAGTCCTGCCGATGAGAGGTTCAAGAGTCTGCAAAGTCTCTTTCACGAAGAAGCACCAGATTTAATGGACCGGTTCATGAGTCTCTGGAAGCAGTACATGGAGCCTCCGGCGCCCATATACATACCTGGCTTTGATGATCGGGAGAGTAAGCTGTAGGGTTGGACGACGTGCTTATTTTGCAGGGGTTGGATTTCTCTCTAAAGTCTACCTACGCTGTGGTGATATCCGTATACAAGAAACTCAAGTGTAGTAGACTTTCCAAGCATACGGTGTATAAAGCAGCTACTTTCTCTACGGCCGTTGTAGAAGAGCATCATCTACTGTCTAGGCCGTATTACTTTCCACTACTATCTATATTTACTTCTCTTTCCGTCTGCTACTGAAGTTTGCTCGGCATATGCACCGCCTGTTGGATTGAAGGAGTGGGTGGAGTTATCTTCCTACGTTAATGTGAAACAATCCTTCCAACACCACCAACACCACCACATTACCACATTACCAACATCTGATAGCGAGTCTCATACCAACACCGGAGAGCTTAACATTCTATGAATACAATATCATCAAAATGACAGTGCCGCCAACATGCAGGTTTACAGCCCAGACGGTATGGGCCAGAGCCCTATGAACTGTTTCAACCAGGATCAAAGCATTACTGCATCATCAGTAGCCACCATAAATCCTACAGTTGAAATATCACCAACGCTGGCGCAGCACCAACACCTCAATCTATGTCAAGGATTGTCTATAATGGGTGCTCAGAGGACACAGTTCTCAGTTTGATACTCACGGACTGAGCTGGCGAAGTCTCTCAATATAAAAGCTGGGCGCTCTCCAGCAGAGCTATATCTTTTCTCTACACTCCACAACAACCAGTTCAATCATCTATCAGCAGTCTTCTCCCAAACTTCTACGCGGCTAGCAATCACACTTCGTCCTGAACTCTACCCAGTTATCTCCACTGAGATCTTTTACCTCAGACCACAGCCATAATGCATCTCTTGACTATCTTTGTCACCGCTGCCTCTTTGCTTCCACTGGCATCTGCGATGTGTTACAAGGAAGGGCCACCCAACACCAACAAGCAGTTGGCCATCGACAATATCAATGACATCTGCAAAGTGATGCAAGGCAGCTTTCGCGCGGGGCTTGAGCGAACAGGATGTGTCACCAGCACGTCCCAGGGGAACGAATGGTTCTTCAGCGTCAAGCGCGTCGCAAAGGACGACGATGTGCTCACACTCGCCCTATGCAACTTTGGTCTAAGCCGAGAGGTCAACGGCTGCAAGACGGGTGGTGATCGCAAACAGTGGGGTTGGGAGTTCAGGTAATTTTCCTTCCACCATGTTACGGTGCAGTCTCCGCGCTGACCAGCTGCAGGAGTGACTCCAATGTTGGCGTTTGCATTGATACCACTTATATCAATAACCACCCTAGCCGGAAGAGAGGAAGTAACCCTGTGTTGAGCGAGCTCGAGAGCGCCAACGGCGAGGAGAAGAGGGAGGTGAAGGTTACACACGGTAACCCGGTGCCTCCACAACCCTGGGAGAAGAGGGATGTGAAGGTTACATATGGTAACCCGGTGCCTCCACAACCCTGGGAGACGAGACCCCGTCCGGTGGTTGTTTAGGTCGGGACTGGACTGCGAAGTTTAATCCGCCGTGGCTCTCTTGTTTAGGCTTGTGGGTTTATCGTCTCTGCGTCAGTGACAGCCAGAATACGTTGAAGTTGTTATGTTGGAATTGCGTTTGATGTTTTCGTCTTTCCTCGCTGCTTAACTTTACAGTTCGTCACTCATTAGCTATGCGCTTAGCAAATGCATGCTCTCGTTCATCGCATGACCGACTTGATCGTAATAAGTGTGAGCGTCAGAGAAAACACATGGCGATAGGGTCTCAAGAGCAGTGGCAATTAACATAGCCAGTAGCTTTTGGGACGTGGGTTGGATTATGGCTTGGAATGCCGTGGACTTGCGATTGCCATTGTGAGCCAAGGTGAAGGCAAAATGCTCCCACAATCAGCTCACACCCTATGGTGATGGCGACCTCAGAGTTTAGTAACCCAAAGAGTTGCAAACCCATGAGGGGATAGGGGGTCCATGGCCCTGCATCCACACAAGGTTTGATTGATTGATTGATTGATTGATTCATAGGTGACCGCCAATACTTTGTGTGCAGTCGAAAGGATATTCCCTTTCAGATGGCGTTGACACTGATTTAAGATATCCTTTCCACATTTATATTTAGCCACAGCCCTACTGCAAGGAATGATACTCAGTTACTGGATCAAGTGATGTATTTTATCATGTATTGTCACCTGTATATAACATGTATTTTACAGATCAGATGATTACAAGACACTGTACCTTCCAATTTTTGAAGTAGAAGTGGTGGTGACAGAGATATCCAAAGCCCCTCCGCTTACAGGCCAATGGCCTTTGGAAGGGAGCTTGGGGTACATATCCCAAGGCAGCAAAAGCCTCAAGGTATGGTACTCAGCAAGGGTTGACGTTCTGTAGGGGATTGATCACCTTGCGACTTGGATGTTCATGAATCTCTGTCCAGCAATTGTTACGGTAAGGCAAACTCTAATTTAGGTACGTGAACCTGGAGCGCCTGCCACGACACATCTTACTACAATTGGCCTAGTGCCCACAGCAAACAGTACGGGACCGCAGATCAGCACGCACGGAGCTTGGCTCGATATTGTGTCAAGCGTCCTACACGGACCACCAACATTACCTACGACTGAGTACAGCAAACGTTGATGCTCGGCGGCTTTCATCATGTCTACCGAAGAGGCTGTATATCAGCCGCGAGACGCCATCTCCACGTCAGTCCGGTCGACAATGATCACGGGAGCGGCTGGCGCATTCGTGTCGGCTATTCAGAACACCTTGACGAAGCAGAATGTCACCGGGTGGGGAATCTTTACGAGGACCGGAGGCACGATTGCTGTCTTCGGTAAGCCGTCACAGGCTCCGTATAAAGAACAGGACAGGCAAGAGCTTGAAGTGTGCTGATTGCTTCTCTAGCTGCGATGGGCGGCACGTACGAGTTCGCAAAGACGGCGTCTGCCAACTTACGAGAGAAGAACGATAGCTGGAATCCCACAATTGGAGGGTTCTTGGCAGGTTCAATGATGGGGCTTCGATGCTAGTTATTCCCTGGTCGCCCCGAGGAACGACTGCTTATGAAGTCCTAGTTCGCACCATGCCTGCGGTCTTAGGCTACGGCGCTGGTCTTGCCGTTCTCTTAGGAACTTTCGACTATACTGGTGGTGTCCTAACTGGCTATAGCAAGGACCCAGAGGTGGATGAATACGAGCGGAAAGAAATGCTGAGGAGGAACCGGAGAAGGCCGATTCAAGAGACAGTGATGGAGCTAGGCGAAGGCAGAGGTATGACCATTCCTGTGCCCCCACAGGCGTTTACACTACTGGTCACTGATCCTTTTCGCAGGTATATATGGCCCGGGTTACGATGAGAGGAGACGTGAGAGAATAAAGCAGAAGTACGGACTCGATGTACCTGCAGCCGCACAGTAATATTATTCGCGGTTCCAACCGCCTAGATATTCGTTTGTACCAGTCTTGAACCTATAACCACACATGGTGAGATCAGAATGATTCCCACCGAAGCTGTACTTACGAATCGTCACCCGTCGGCCGATTCGGTTGTCATACCTGGTGCTTCACGACTGCGAGGCAACCTAACTTACCCGTTATGCCTTCCTGTGACTCGGTACGACTCAAATACCTTACCTGTCCTTACCTGCCTGTTTGTACCTTAGATACCTTACTTCCAGGTTGTAACGGTACCTACTGCAAGTAGCTACCTTATCTGTACCTTACCTTACCTACCTAGGTAAGGTATGCCCGAAAGAGCGATGCACTCAGAATGATCTAGTGAATTCTGTTAGCGCCGGAGATAGCAACCGATAGACGCACCCCGCCATCTGCCGTCATCAACACACAATCGCGATCAAGACCCTTAAGTTACATCAAAACGATCACGAGCAGTACCTGTATAGAGTGAGACACGGAATTAAACAACTACATAACCACCTAAGGTACAGGTGGACAATGTTTCTGTCCATTGACAATAAGGGTGCTCAGTAAAGTAAGGTACTTGGCTTTCTACTCACTGTCATGACCCTTCGTTGGTACTTCTATACGTACATAGCAGGAACAGATCGACATTCAGATTATTCCCAACCGAACCCGGCAAACAAGCAGACTGGTGTAGATCCCACGCCTCTCCAAGATCAGTAGCGCACGTTTCGGCCCTCTACCCGTAACTTGTTTTGCCCAGGACTTTTCTTTATTTCTTCTTCTCTTCGAGATAGATACAGTAACAGCTCTGAACCACTCCATTCATAATCATGAGTGCTCCGTCCCAGCCCACCGTGGGCCCCAAAGATCGGTTCTTCCGATATTTTCAACATGAAGTGATAGGTCTGCAAGCGCCTTGATGGCTCTCGTGCAGCAAGTCACAAGCTAACGGGGACAAACCGATAGCGTTGCAAGAGCAGATGGAGCGATTGGCCGATACAGCACTCGTTGGTGGCGAGCGGACAGACGCCGTGGACCATTGCCTAGCAGGCATCGCTCGGCTCTCGAAGGAGGTGAAAGATGCCTCGAGTTATGTGCCCGCCTATGACCAACGCACATACTCCGAGGTAGGTGCTTTCATCCAGCATGCTTCATATTGGGGCCCTCTAAGGATTGCCAAATGACTTGACGAATGCTACACCCTCAGGCAATCAAAGCGCTGTCAGAGAAGCTCAACGAGACCCGCGCCGCATTCGCCCCAAAGGCCAAGTTTACATTCAAAACCGCACGCAAGAACGCATCCGCCATCTCCCTGACCGACGCAGCCGAAATAGCCTCCGCCCAACGACGTCACATTCCCGGCTACCGCTCCGACCCTTCGTCTGTCGATTCATCAATAGCCCCCACCCCAAACCGTGCCCCCAGTCCACCGCCCGGTCCGAACCACAACGCCGGGGCTGCCAATGGCCTGAGCACCGACGGTGAGCAAAAGTCGCTGAAACCAGGGACAGCAGCGATCCGCAAACCGTCCTTTTCCACCTCGAACGCGGTCGCCATAAGTGGGCATAACTCGGTGCATATCATACTGCCTTCGTCCGCCTCGCACGCCACGTCTCCCGGCTCCCTCACCTCGCTCAAACGCTGCGTCGTCGACTTGTCCGTGCCCACCGTCAGCGGCCAACCCTTGGCCGGTCTGACGCTGAAGAACATCAACGAGAGCTTGTTGATCTGCGGCCAAGTGAACGGGCCCGCCCATGTGACTGGAGTTGAGAATAGCGTGATTGTAGTGGCATGCAAACAATTCAGGATGCACGACAGTCGGAACTGTGACGTTTACCTGCAATGCTCGAGTCGACCGATCATCGAGAACTGTCATGGCGTGACATTTGCACCTCTTCCCACGGCTTACGTAGGTCGACCTCGATGATGATGAGTGGCAGGTCGAATGGGGCTAACGCATGATACCAATCGATAGGCTGTTGGGGCACAGAAGCATGAAAAGGATCATTGGAACCAGGTGGATGACTTCAAGTGGCTGAAGGCCGAGCATAGCCCGAACTGGAGCACATTGCCGACAGACAAACGGGTGGTTGACGAAGTATGGAGGGATATCGTTCCCGGTGGGCCGGGCTGGTCTTTGGAGGACATATTGAAAGCGACAAACGTCAGTGCGTTGTGAATTCACGGCTGGTGCGACACCATTTTATGCGTCGTACGACATATACCAGGGGTATGCTGTTTTTCACCGTTCGGATTTGTGTTCGGCTGATGTTGTAGTTGGTGTGGATGTTTGGATAAAATGGGACCTGATGGACCGGTGGAGGAACACAGATCGCCCGTAATAATCGGTTGTACATTGTCGTGAACGACAACACTCGAATTGGGCTATAATGAGACTTGCGTACCAAATTGGGCATGACACTGTTGGGCCAATACCGTGTGGGCCCCGTTTACGTATAGAAGGGCGGTAGAGGCGACGCTTCACGGTCGGCCTCAGCTAGCCTTCCACCGCCGTCCGCCGCCCTTCTGCCATAACCACACTGCCTCCGTAGCATACGCTTTGGTGGACACATGTCCCCCGTCCACGTTTGCCTCCGCCTGTATTGTCTCCAACACCTTCCCCTCCTCCACGCATCTCCACAGTCCCATCACCAGCTCACTTCCCTCGTCCCCGAATACCCCTTTTCCGAGCTTATATAGAATCCTCCCCAACGTCTGAAGGGCGACCGATCTCTGCGCTGGGAACCGGCTCCGCGCCAACCTCGCCAGTTCAGGTATGGTATACCCGGCCGCTTCCGCCGCCTCACCGTGGTGGTGCAGACCCTTGGTGACGGGGATCTGCCGCGCCGTTCGGGGCGGGAGCAGGTCACCGCGGAAATCGAAGCGGATGCTGGAGGCCGGGAGACTTCCTTGGAGTGGAGAGTATGGGGAGTCTTGGTCTGCAGCCGAGTTCTCGGATGGGATGGGGGACATCCAAGCCAGTTTGGATGGGTCGGCTGGCAACGTGGGGAAGTATTTCTGGTGGAGGTTGGAGAGAAAGGAAGGATCGGAAGGGTCGAGGTCAGGAGGCGCGGTGGGTTGGGGGAAATGGATGGCCGGCGGCGGTGGGAGGGCCGTGCTTCGATCTCCAGAGGGCGAAGACGCGGGATGAAGGTCAATTGGGGGGGAGATAGGCGGTATGGCTGTGTCTGAGAGTTGTGGGTCAGGTTCATCCGTGCGAGCTGTTGCTGGAGGTTTGCTCGATGGATAAGGTACGTGTGTAGGCATCAAGGGTATTTTACGGCCTCCCTGTTTCTGCTCGGCGGACTCGTGTCTCATATCTTCTCCGATTGTATTGATGTTACCTAACAACCGTTCGATAAGTGATGGACTAAGTCCTGCCATAAGCTCTTGTCGCTCCTTTTCGATCTCGTCATCAGACATTTGCGCTAAACGCTGCTTGTTTTCTTCATCTATACTGTGTCTTTCCATATCACTGACCGCAGATGCATGACTGGAGCTGGGCTTTGCAGTCGAAGCAGCTTGTAAGGCTTCATCGGGGAAAGTTGCTGACGAAATTGTTGTTGCGGGGCCATCCTGATCTCCCTTTTCGGTCGACAGGTTTGGTCCAGGTGGAACCCTCTGCTGTTTGAAAGCAGAAATCCTCGCGCGCTTCTTGTGCGCTGGAAAGCCAGCAAGAGCGGATCTGTTAGTTGGGGGCGTCGGAGGATTAGGCGTTGCCGAAAGCGAGCGCTCTTTGACGTCTCCGATAAGCCCCAAGTTCACTCTTGGTAGAAGATTGGACGGCCCTCTATCAACTTGGACTTCTTCTTCATCTGATGAGAGATCTATATGGAAACGTTCACCCCTTATTGCCATGTCGTGTCAAAGCCTCCCGCACAAAAGCGCGAGATAGGACAAGACCCAGTGTGTTGGATTTAAAGCTGTTCGCTTAGCGGCGCCATGCTGCGGATCACGGACGGTTCGAGGATCAGCCACAGCTGCTAAACCCAATTGGGAGACCTTCCAGAACGCAACGCAACAAAACACATGCAAATGCCAGATAGTAGTGTACCCGGCGCTCTTCTTTCGCAAATGTTATTGACTTGACGTAGTCTGAGTCAGGTGGAAGATGCTCAGGTACAATTTATCTATAATTTGACAATCCAAACTCACTCTAGCTCGGAACAAACTTTGGGTCCTTTACCTAAGGTACCACTCGCAGTGTACTGATGAAGTATCAAGTACACATACAAATCGACCAACAGTACGAATCGTACGGTAAGGTAAGGAATTCTAGGCGCTAGGTACGGGAGAGTATACGTAAGATTACATAAGGTACATTGGTAGGCTGATATCAGAAGTGGCTGAAAGAGGCCCTCCAAAAGCACTACAAGTACATGTACTGTACCTGGCCCAGGTGAGCTTATTGGCAGATACAATAGCTCAAACATCGTTCTGGGTCTCCGTACCTTAGGCGTCGTCCTTCACAAGAGGATCAGGATCAGAATAGGATCAGGTCCCGTGGTACAAGATTGCTTCAGTATAAGTTAGCCTGATATGTACTTGTCCCTTTACAGGATGTACTATAAGCCACATTTCTTTTCCTCAGATACTACCTTACTTAAAGTACTGTACAAATACCTTCACTTCCCTTTACGGGCCTAATAGGGCAACTCTCCGTAGAGTCTCGGTAAGGTAAGGTAAGGTAGACCTTCGGGCCCGGTAAGTAGGAATGGGGGTCTTAGTACGGTGATTGTTCCTTGTATGCCGTGAGATCTGGTTAGTCAGTGAATATCCCAATTGATGTGTCGGCCCAGCTGCTCCTCGCTCGTCTGCGCTCTGTCAAACCAAACGGTCGAAATTGCTCCAACGTCTACCTCTACCTCTTCCACTTCCATACCTGATCTTCTTTTCTTTTCTTTTCTTTTCCTCTTCTCACCTACCTATGCAGAGACACGCAACGCTGTTAGTCTCTTTATCTAACCTGCCTCTGACGACGTCTCGAACCCATCTTTGTCCGACGTATCCTGACAAGCTTGCATGATCTGTAAACAGCCATACATCGAAGACTGAGCACAAGACCCACGTTCTAGGAAAGCAAACGCTGTCTGGTCGCTCGTCGTGAAGCTATCGCGATTCTGCACAGCGCGGTCCGCAGTCTTCAGGTCTACCACCTACCAGCACGAAGAGAGAGTCTGCCTTGGGAAAGAAGTAATCTTGGATGATCTCCATATCTTCGCTGCTCATTCCCTACTCCCCCAAAAACGTTGGTGTTGGGCCGGGCGGTTGAGTTGTACTGCAGGAAGGTCAAGCATGGCGATGGTTGATGGGGCGCGAGAAGTTGAGGTTGATGGTCCGGCTACTTATAGCTCCTCGCCAGAGCTTTCATCCCCGCCAAAATCGCCAGAATCTCCATCAGCAGCAGCACTGGTCGCAGCAACGCATCCAAACGCAAATCTGCATTCGGGACACTCGACAATCCAAGTCAAAATTGGAGGAGGAGTTGAGAAGGTCGCTTCGGCTACGACAACCACAACCACAACAGGCCACACTCTCGCTAAAAATAACAATAACATTACTACCACCACTGCGGCTCCCAAGAGAGTGCGCAAGAAGAAAGATCCCAGTGCAGCCGCAAATGGAGGTCATTCGACAGCCGCAACAGAAGGCAAAGAAACCAAACCCAAGAAACCACGAACACAACCAAGCACTTCGACAACTGCAAGGAAACGACAAAAGACCGAGGTATTATCGACAGCTACGAAAACTACAGCGTCGGGCGCTTCGCGACAATCCAAATTGACCGACTTGGTGGGGCCTTCGCATAGCAGCCATTCCACCATCACTTTGGGTGTTCCGCCCAGATTCGCTTCGCCCCAAAACGGTAATCTTGACGCTATTTCAAAAACGAGTCTTGCTTTTGTTGCGGCAGGGCAGCCGACACCGTCATCACGCTCAAGTGGTCAGAATTATGACCCAATTCGCTCCACCACGACGGAGGCACCGCCCGTTGCGCACAACCCATTCAGCGCTCCTCCCGTGTCACCAACTCCACCAAGAACGGCCAACCGCGCAAGCGCGTCCCCATCAATTGCAAGCTTGATTGACCCACCGATAATCACCAAGTCCACGCCATCAATACCTCCCTCTCACCTTGCCAGACACTCGTCATCAAATGTCGCGACGCCAACGCCGGCCCCGCAGTCGCCTCCAAACGTCTTTCTATCCCCATCCATCGTGCAAGCTCAGCAGGTCGCTCCACCCGTTATTGCGGAATCTCCTCCTCAGAACCTTCCTGACCAAGCCATGCAGCTGGACGCCGAGCGAGACTGTTTGCCACCGAAAGCTGCCGCGAAAAAGGTTGTAGCAGGCGCCAGTACCGGCCGATCATCCTCGGCAGCATCACCAAAACCCGCCCGGCGGAAAGATGCACCCCGGTCTCTTCCGCCGGGTAACGGATTGCTCTCCAGTGCACTTTTCGGCGGTCCCAGTGATATTATCGCGACAGGATCTGATCATACCGCACCAACAATCATTCTCCACATACCCATGAATGGCGAAACCAACAAATATATCAACTTCGCTCGACTCGCGGAGGAACGCTACGGCTTCCACGCTCTTCATCCCCGGCTTGCAGCACAGCGGGAGCGTCTCGCCAGAATCGCAGCTGCCGGCGCTGCTCTGGAGAAAGGCTCCGGTTCCGGCTCGGCTGACGAAATGAGCGTCGACCTCTCCGAAGGCGAGAGCAACGTGGAAATGGGCGGTATGGAAGGCGGCAGTGTCATGGAAGGTAAGAAGCCCGTCAAGAAGAAGCAGAAGGCGGATCAGTACGATAAAGACGATCCTTTTGTGGACGACAGTGAGCTCTTATGGGAAGAGCAGGCCGCTGCGAGTAAGGATGGGTTCTTCGTGTATAGTGGGCCTTTGGTGCCCGAGGGCGAGAAACCAACAATCGAGAGGTATGGAACTCAAATCTTTATTCACCAGAACTTGGGCCTTACTGAGACATCACCTTTAGGGCGGATGGTACTGTCAAGCGCGGCCGTGGCCGGGGACGAGCGGCAACTGCCCGAGGAACTGCCACGAACAGGGGTGGAACTGCAGCGGGAGCAAATACCGCAGCAAGAGGTACTACTGCGACACGAAAGCCAAGAGTTACAAAGGCTGCTAGGGCGGTCATGGAGCAGGAAAAGATCGACCGGGAGAAGATGGCGGTCCTGGCAGCCAAGCCGAGCACTTATCCAGGGTAGCAAGCCTCGAGCATCATGCAGTTTCCAGTTCTCTTTTACTCAGTGTATATGTCGAGAACGTCGAATGTACAGTACTATGTCACTTACCTCTCAGCTGCACGAGTTCCTTTGTCGTGTGCATCTCACACTGGCCTTACCCTGGCGTCAGGAATACTTTGCTTACCACGGCGGATTTTTTCCCGGCGAAGGTGACAGTGGGAGTGATCAGAGTTCTCCCATTATGTGGATGCTAGATACTCCATAAATTTGTGAATTCGAGCAGGTCCTTGCGTCTCGACCATGTCCCGAACAACGCTCCTGTGGTCTCTTTGGAGTGACCTAGGATCACTTGACTATAGCTGAATGCGTCAACTGAGCAGAGCAAGATAAGGACTGTGATCGGGACACAGAACAGTAAATCTCCGAATGCAGTCACCAAAAGCAGCCTGGTATGATGCATTCTCCGTATTCGATATGAGTTGTGCACTTGCGGCTAACAGTATTATTCCGAACCTCATCGCTTCCCGCTGACCACTTGCCCTAGACGATTCATAGGTGAGGCCAGAACACGTGCTTTGGAGAGAGAGGCACCGTCGCCAGCAGCCACTTCCGTGGTCGACTGGCACTTCATATGGTAATATCAGAGGGATCTTTATCAAGACTGTGAACCGTGTGCAACCGTTGACAGCGCCGAGTCTCTAATATTTACATTTGCCACACTGCATGGCGTACGCTCCATCCTTACGCCGTTGATTGAATTTCTGCGCGCTGGTGTCTCATGAAAATCTCAAGAACCCCTTCCACTTGTTAATAGTACTCTGGAGCCATGACCTTTTTGGGGCTTCTTGTAGTTCCTTCATCAAACCGGTATAGTACATCGGGTTCGAAGCAGGCTTCATTATCCTATCGGAGAGCTGATACTGAGAGCGCCAGGTTAGCCCAGTTGAGGCGAGTCCTCGCACTGGATACGAATGCAAAGGGTAAATCTCACTTTCTTGCTGTAACGATTCTCGAGAAACGAATAGAGAACATTGACCTGCGCTTGTTCTGCCGTTTCGTCCAGCTGCACCGGGCTTGGTGTCGTTGCTTGCGCCTCGTTGGGAGCAACATTGCTCTTTGGTGAAGTTTCCGATGGAAGAAACCGCCTTTGTATTCGGCGGCGCATTGCTTTCTCGAAGGAGACCTCGGGACGGAGCAGGTCGACTGGCCATCGCTTCAAAGCTCGAATGTAGTGTTTATATGAAATCTATAGAAACCATCAGTGGTCAGCAATGTTCGCCCATTCAGTCTGTACCCATGGAATAGTTAGTATAGTGATTGTGGAGCACGTACTGAAGCAGACATGACGAATATCAAGTTACACCGTGTTTTCAGTGGAAGGAGATTCTTTGATGACGTCCTAGATTGGTTTAGCGGGCTAGGCTCGGCGCTTGCTTGGACAGAAGCCCGTGGCTGAGAGCAACCTCCTGATGACTTGATCACAATTCTCTGGCCTTCCACTTTCTAGAAACGACTCGTATCATTTATTGAAGCGTAGTGATTTCTGTCACAGTCCTTTCGTGTTTGATTCTACTGGCGTTCTCCGCCTTTGCTGCGACAAGCCCACGATGAGCTCGCAGCGTTATGAGCGGGTAAGTATCGCCACGCAGCCTGCCTTCTCACAAGTCCTTCGTCTCTCGTTGCTAAGGAATCGTCCACTAAACTTCTGAAGGTATCTGGCAATGAAGACGACGATGTCGCGGTAACCTCGCAAACTAGTCATACAGGAAATCCTCTACCTAGTTCACCACCACCACCGTTTCGCTCACGTACATCATCGCCAACTCCACGACATCTCATTACTTCCCAGGATCCACTGACCTCAGAGGCGGATCGTACACTGGCGGACACATTCGACGATGGTGAAAGCTCAGACGGCGAAGGCGAGGATGGCGGTGATGCTCGGCAGCGGCTGATGCGGGGTACCGGTTCGCAGCCTGGCACCGAAGATAGCATTACAGCAGATGGAAGTAGGCCGCCAGTCGGTCCCAGAAGATTGACTGAAATGCCCGTGTTTTTACCGCGGACTGCACCAGCCGGCGGTACACCAAGGAGGGTGTATGGTGGCGGATCGGCTTCTGTCAATGATGGGGTGTTCGCAAACCTGAGTGCAAAGCCCGAAAAGGGCGAGAAAGTTGAAGAAGAGAAACCTCCGGTACGGAGGAACGATATCTTTTGGCTGTGATGCAAGCTAACGTACATCTACAGACCTATGAGCAAGCAGCGGCAGATGCAACGCCACCGTACTGGGAGACCACAATCCTCGCCCCAGGCATGTTGTCCGACGAGGTCTTCGTCGAGGGCCTACCTGTCGGCTCAGTCTTCTCGTTCATCTGGAACGGCATGATCTCGATGTCGTTTCAACTCGTTGGCTTCCTCCTGACCTACCTTCTTCATACAACACACGCCGCAAAGAATGGTAGTAGGGCCGGACTTGGAATCACGCTTGTTCAGTACGGCTTTTACATGAAAGGATCGGGATCAAGCAAGACGAGCAATCCGCCGCCACAGTATGGCCAACCACCAGATCCGAACAGTCACGATTCCGACCCTTCCACCGTCTCTGGTAGCACTATCCCCGCCGCAGCTGCATCCGTCATGGATGATTCCCCAGGAGGGAGTAACGGTGGAGGTGGCATTTCAAGCATTGCGAGTAGCGAATGGCTGGCGTACCTATTTATGATCGTGGGCTGGTTCATTCTCATCAGGGCTGTGAGCGATTTCTTAAGGGCACGACGACACGAACAGCTTGTTTTAAGGAGCCCCGACCGGGGCCTGACTGTTCCTGTCATCGCGGAAGGCGAGCGTTCCGAAACCGTTGTCTAGGTCAAGATGTTCATGTTTTCCATGGATTGTCTGGCGTTTTTGGCAAATGATATACTTTTGCGTGACTGTGGTTGTAAACACTACAGGCCATACCATCCTGACCTGCATGAGAACTTATGAAGACCGCGTCCGATACATAAGAGTCCATAGAAGTTGCGCATTCGGTTGCTGTGACCTAATCAAGCCTCCGCGTACCTTGCGTAGTAGATCAGCCGCTAGGTAAGCTCTGGATACACTGCGAGCGTCGAGCAGCTTCAGCCTCGCAAAGCTATGGTACTTACTATTGGATTGTCGAGGCATCCTTCACAGCGTGGAGGATGTATAGCCACCATGTGACTTGCCACAGTCGCTCTTGCGTGTCTGTCGTAGCTAGGCAGATACGCCAAACGGCAGAAACCTCTACTGGGGCCATGACTTCAGTATACTACCAGGGTCAATAGTCTACACTAGGAGCATTCATTTGACATCAAAGATACAAGATGCCACCGGCCGTAGAGGCAAGGTCACTTTCTTCAGTTACGACTCTGGCAGCGAATCCACCGCTTTATCCACGCAACCCGACGCAGGAGATCCAGCAGCCCCTGGTCCTATATATTGCACGGGTGCCTGGCAGCAAAGGTGACAGAATCTCTCCGGATTGGCTTCCTTCATGTAAACTTATATTTGTTTAGATGTTTTTCTGACGACGTTGAAACCTCGCGAGAAAGTCGTTACTGTGGAGGACATTCAAAGCTCGCTCTACTATTTACACGTTGACAATGCCAACGACGACCACTTTCTCACTGATTTGGATAATGTAGAGGCCTCGCGAGAGATTGATGGAGGCCCGAAAATGCAGGGCCGAGATAAAGAGAACCGTCCAGAGGTGTTTCGGAAACCTTTGCAACAGACACCTCAACCGGCTTGGGTTAATGGCAAAGAGTCTCCTCAGAGCACGTATCCACATCACCAATCAACCACTCGAGCACCAGATCCTAGTAAGCCACTCAAGCGGAAGCCGCTGAGTTCGACTGCCAATTCCGAGGATAATCAGCGCCGGGGCTCAAGCATAGGGGCTGCATCTCAATCGCCCGCTCAACAGCTTCTTGGTCCACGACCATTTCAATCTCGTGCTCAGACTTCACAATGTGAACAGTCTTCAGCGGAAAAGCACCTCCCAGAACTGGCCCATAGGCCTTTCTCTACTCAGACAGCAATGTCGACAAAGAGTCCACCGACGCCGTTGAGTACCGCTCAATCCTACCTAGGTCTACATAGGCAACGTAGCAATTCTTGGAGCGCCAGTAGCGCTACAAGTGAGCTCTCTCTTACATTGATACGCCGAGACCCAGCATCTGGAGGTCAGTGGAATGTTGGGAAGATTCTGAGTGTCCCCCTGGGCGAGGCTGTTCCAAACGATGGGCATACTTCACCGGACACGTCAATTAAGCCTATAAGACGGCCATTAGATCTGGAAGTTCGAACGCCTGGGTACGTTAAGTTCAAGTCGGCCAGTTCTCAAGTTGCCAAAACAGGTCTCCATCAAAAAAATACCTTTACGGGTCACAAGCAGTCTGGACCTGCATCAAATAGGGACACACTTCGTGACGATAGTATATTTCGGCGGCGTATATCCTTTGGGCAATCCGCCCCACTCCAATACAAACCGTGGCAGCAGAGGCCAGGGTCCAGCGAGCTGTCCGATGGGAGCGTTATATCCGGGGAGGGCTTTGACTCGAGTCCAGCAAGCGGCACGCACAGTCTCGATGATAGATTTTCGGCCGGGCACCAGGACCTACCGTCATCTGAGAGGAAATTAAAGCCCCAAGGATACACCTTCCTCAGCCCATGGAATGGAACATGCGAATTCCAGACCGGTGTCGCGGGGAGGAGTTTGATATGCAAACACCGACTTGGCCCGGGCGTGGCGGCTACAGGTCCCTCGCCTGCCGTGACCGTCAGTGAGCTACGCTTCAATCTGCCCAGTTCCGGACTATTCAACCTGGGGCAACCGAACGCATCGACGCCAAGCGCTTCGCGAACGCAAAACCGATCATCGTTCATCTCCAAATACAAGCATCGGAGACAACTCTCTTCCGGGATCGGCTACCAGTCCTTACCTCTGCCCGCGGTAGGGTCGGGGAGGAGAGGATCATCTACGGACGGCAGCGATGTGGACGAGAGCAAACTGGACCTTTCGCTAGGCCAGGAACATGCCGGAGGCGGGTTTGGCGGCAAACAAGCTAAGCTGGGCAAGCTGATCATCGAGGATGAGGGGTTGAAGATGCTCGATCTCCTTGTCGCTGCAAATATGGCCCTGTGGTGGCATGTCTACGAACGGTGCATTACCCCTTGACGACCACACTTCTGACTCGGCTAGGACAGTCGGCTCAGATCGATCAAAGATGATGATTCTTGTCATCTTTACTTACCATCGGCATTCATATTTACTACTACCCAAGCCGCTGCTTTCAATCATAGCGTAACGTTGTAGCGGCCATCGGCTTTGCATAGTCACCAGCCTAGCCCACATTTTGACATGGTGTGCTTCCCGCCCCAATCTCTTGCAAACACGGAGAAGACGGGTCCGAGTGTTGCTCGGCGGTAGGAAGCCTGGTGTTGTTTTGAGTCTCATCCTTGCTTGTATATATCATAATACCGTATCATCTAAGGCAGCAGATCTGATCGAAGACACACACACGCACACCCACGCACACCCACACACACCCTTAAGATCATAGCCATATGCCGAGTAGATACAGAGGACGGAGTACAAGTCGGCCTTTTACTGTGACGTGACTTGAGGATGCTCTTGAAGTGGCACAGGCGATTGACGATTTCGTGAGGGAAGACGTTGAAGGTCTGTCTTCTCGGCGAAATCCCATACCGTACTGCACCGTACCGTACCGTACCGTACTGTACCAACCGGGTGGGAACTGAAAGGTGGTTCGATCTCAGTGACCTGCGGTTCTTCCACCCGTACAGTAAGGTACTTGCTATCTGACCTTACCTAAGGTGACGCCACCTTTACATACAAGTACCTTTACCTTACACGTGCGACAGAACGTATCCCGATCGACAGCATCGGAAGCTTACGTGTACCTTACTCCTTACCGTAAGCGGGCCGATCCACAGAGGAAGGTGCTAAGGGCAGAGAAACGGCTTCCGCGATCGGTGATATCAGTACGGATCCGGTGGTCAACAACAACAACCTTACGACGGCATATCAAACCCTCCCTGCCTTACCTCTACCTACTTAGTTTACTAGTCCTTAATCTATTACTCCCCCGAAACGTTTCCCTCAGTCCAGAAGGATGTCAGACGTTAGAGTTAACCGTTAACGTTAGAGCCACTCGTACGAGTCTCCACAGCCTCGTCCGTCCCTACAGTACGGTACGAAGGAAGTATGGACCCGGAGGGCCTTGAGATTTGGCTCCTGCCCCCTGTTCCTACCACGACAGTAATGACCTTATTGGCCCCTGCTGGTGGTGCTCAGAGCTTCGATCCGATGCACTCATCTCAATTACACTCGAACGAAGCCATGCCATTCGCTCTTACCTATCTTACCTTACAGGTATGTACCTTACTTGCATGGGCGAGAGCGAAATACCCGCTGCAGTCGCCGACAGAACAGCGGGCTGACCGACTGGTTGACTGAACTGATGACCTGACCTTAGACCGACCTGCTATCGAATGTTAAGCATACTGGCTTCAAAGTTCTGTCCGCCCATCACTATATCTCCGCCATCAGCAAACCACGTCTCTGTCTCAAGCCAACTCCCTCTTGCAAACGCCCAATCACGAGGCAACATCCATGTCTTAACCGCGTCGATATATTGCCAGGGTGACAGCACATCGACCGTTTCCTCTATTCGACACGCTAGCCAACGACCCATCTGCTACAAAGTCGATTCAGGCAGACATGTCGTGGGCTAGATGGCAATAACCACCACCCTACCAACATATCTCTGAGATGCCCTCCCATACGCCTCTTCCCGCAACGGTGGGCCAGCACATTGGCCCGGCAACAAACTTGCTACAAGATAGGGACCATTGTCATCCGAAGCGCTGTCTTCCTGAGCTTTCGGTTTGCTTGAGGCCGGGGCACACCTCGACCACTCTCCACCCTTGCGGCTCACCCCCAAGGAACGATAGGCAAGCGAGCCATGGACGAAAGTCTGCCCCACTACGACTCCCTACCTGTGGCCCTGCAGATTGGATCAGAAGAAGACATAGTCTCGATGTTCGTGATGATCCCTCCAGGTGGTTCGAAGATTCCAACAAAGACGTTGCAAGTAAACAAAGTGGACTATTCGTCGACGGTTGGCTCCCTGACCCCGCACAACGCGCGCCACTGCTAAGTGCCAATAGAAGATCCTCCTTTCTACATCAACGAGACAATCCGCTCCGAAGACGACAGTACCTGTGCCGTGCCGTCCGGCTTCTCTAACAATCAACTGTCACTCTCTAGGCACGGGCGTAGTCCGAGGAGATCGGCATCATCAAGAATGGATTCAAGCGGAAGCAAGAGTGATGATTTTAGAAGCGTCATCGACGATTTGACGGTGGAGAATAAAAGGCTGAGGCGGAAGCTACGGAAATTCGAGCGACTACATTGTTCAAACCTCCAAGAAGACAAATTGTTCGAGGTGAGACATCACGGGTTATCGGCGGAGAAGAAAAGGGAGCTCGAAGAGACACTACGAATTTTCGCATCAAACCTGGAGCAACCCCCTGGCAAGCCTGAGCCCACGTCTCCTTCAGGATTTTCTAGTAGAGATCCTGTTCTACAGCCTTCCCTTTTGGATTCTCTTTCCTCTACGTCCTACTCTCGCCCAGCCGACTCGGCCTATGCTTCCATATTACCTTCCAGCGATACTAATGCCGGTAAGCTTCATGACGAGCCACAACATGTGCGAACCAGGAACCCCAAAAAGCGTGATCTTGACAATCTTGTTTACACTGTATCGGAAGGTTCCATCGGTGCGGATCAGCTCAGAAGATCTGAAAAGGTGAAGAAGAAGCTTGTCGTTAGGAAACTGGAGCAGCTGTTTACGGGGAAAGAATCGGCATCACAAACGTGCAGCCAACTTCGACAGCAAAAGGAATCCTTTCAGTCGACAAGGAGAACAGACAGGAGCACAAATGAAGGAAGTGGTCTCGGTGTTCTCTCAGAAGGGGTGCGTGAGGCCCGTATCCTATCAGCTGAAGCTGAGTCATTGGATGATAGAACCAGCAGTGGAAGAATGCCGGCAACCGTACAAAGGACAAATGACATAGGCTGCTCTGGCGCTCGATCTAGGACTGGGGATACCAATGCCAGTAGCGACAGCTCACCCGAGCAGCGGCCAACTCGGCCCATTGACATCGATCCGAATCGGGCACAGATACCCGCCGAGAATATGGAATACATTCGTCACCTTGGTTTCTCTTCCTCATCGGTAGACGTGAATGCTACGGGTGAAGATGGAGAAGGTTGGATCTACTTGAACCTCTTGATGAGCATGGCCCAACTCCACACAATCAACGTCACACCTAATCTCGTGAGAAAAGCGGTCGCGGAGGTCAGCGATCGGCTTGAACTGTCTCGAGACGGTCGAAAGATAAGGTGGAAAGGCGGTACAGAGGGAACGCGGACGAGTACTGACGTGGGTAGTAGTGGAGATCAGTCTAGCGAAAAGTCTCCGGACGATCTCGCAGGACGGAGCGGCAAACGGCGTAGGCCAGGCAATGAGTTCTTGCATCGTGAACCTGTTAGATCTGAGCACGAGGCCGTACTAAGCCTGGCCAGGATCTCACAGCACCCCATCGAGCGGTCGACCGACGACGAGCACGCAATCAAGACAAAACGTATCTTTCTCGAGCAGGCCTATACGCACAATAGATTGAGTCACAAGCCGCTCTCTGGGTACACCATTCGTTCTGAGGAAGATGAATGTTATTCACAAACCAGTAACTCGATGACGTCAGTTGGGACGGCTGGTGATACTATCAGCGCAGCGTCAACTACAAATGCTTCGATGAGCCAGAAGCGGGCACCTGACCCTTTAGAGACGAAGAATGGGCATGGGCCAATCATTTTCTACCAAGGGGCCAGGTTTTGTACTGACCTCAGTGGTGACATGGGCTGCCTATCCGAGGAGAGCACTGAGTTCGGTCAACGGTGCCAAGATCCTCTCGGCGCTACTAAGATCACTTCAGACCCGTCATTCTTCGATGACGATATCAGAAGCGCCTCAAGGGAATCACAGACGTCTCCGGACCACTTGGACCATGGAGATGATCGCAGCGGTTCCCGAACCCCGGACCTCCAGTTTCCAACAGTATACTCCACTGGTGGCGATGCAGCCTGCGAGAGAGGAATACCGCTCGAATTTGAAGCTTCAGGCATCGGTGGAGTACAACCTTACGACAACTTCACTATCGACGTCGGCGTTCGTCAAATTACATCCGCTCTAGGGCAGAGAGATCCCAAGGCTCCCACCAGTCCGGAAGGGCACCAGCAGCTGCTGTACAACACGACTTGTAGGGCAGCCGCGAGGACGAAGCTGGCAAAGGTGGTTGTGAGAGGCGAGATTGTCTCAACACTCACGACCAACCTTCCACCTTCCTCACTTCCTCCACCGTCTTATTATCTCTCTCTGTCAACGTCGGAGACGGATGACGACAACGAAACTGAGTCTGACTCGAATGATAGCAGCGCCAATGACTCACGCAGCTCCCAGATGGAGGTGGAACCGTCAGCACCAAGTAGTTTGATGCAGGTCTACCGAATAGCCGGCTCTGGACGTCCACCGGAAATATCTAACCTAGAGTCTGAAAAGCCCAACCTCGACGCGGACGATGATGCTTGGTAAAAAGGGCAAGGAAGGTCGGGCTTATCCTCCACTTTGACGTCACGGACCTGTTCTGATGCTGGTGACATGTGGGAGTGTGCGTTCACTCACCGTCATGGTCCGAATGCCGCTCTCAAAGGATAGCACATGAGCAGGCAGATTGAAAGCCTCTGCACATGGGAAGCTGCATAGCGGGGTTAGACGTAGTAGTAGCTAAAATCGAGGTCGATGGACACGGTCCCGAGGGTCTCTGAACCTGCAGTTGAGAGCGTCAACGGTCGAGGTTGAATGCGCAGAAGCAGCATTGTGATTAGCATATTCTACGTGAGATGTTTTGCTAACTAGGTAGGTAGGGTATCTACTTTGATATCGATCAGTCCTACCTTATGCACACCTCCTGTTACACCGCGCCAGTACTTCTACAGGCTTTTACGGCATATATGTACTGTAGTTACCTTAGTATGACATCGGCTTAATCCATAAGTACTGTACCCACAGTGATTGAATTTGCTACTTTTAGCACAGTCTGTCATCACCATGTTAGTGGCAGCAGCATGTCTATGTATGTTTCCAATGCATGTTATGTGCTGACATTCTACTTCAACATGAGGTGGTGATAACAGACTTTTCCTGAAACTGGTGGCTTCCAGCTTGCTTACCTTATGGCTGTGGTCTCTTGACCCTAACCGCGGCGGGCGGGCAGCCCTAGCCGGAACATTTCCGCCCTTGTGTGGGGGAAGCTTCCGGCAGAAGGCTTTGCCGGAAAGCATCATCTTCGAGCACAAGTTCATGACAACAACTGTAAATACTTTCATGGTAGCTAATTTGCTTGCAAACTCCCATCTCATCACTTACGATGATACACATTCCTTGAGGTCGATAAGCACTGTTGTTACGGTTTCTAAATCCACGTAAAGCTTTGAGGAGCTGGAGGGAAGCGGGCGGGCACACCATGCCCTCACCGGCAGCACTGCGCTGGCGGACAACCAGTCACTTCTCGAAGGATGTCGCAAAAGTATTACCGATTGGAACGATTTGCTGTTTTATACTCCGCTGATATATCCCCAGTCTCTCTTCCACGCCCGCTCCTTCTCGTCCACTGTCCGGCGCTATGAGATCAACAAAGTGATGCCCTCGGCGGCGGAAGCGATCAAAGACATGCGATCAAATTCCACCCTACTCGCCGGAGGCTTCGGGCTTTGCGGCGTGCCTGACACACTCATCAACCAGGTCCGAGCTACGCCATCTATCACGGGCTTGACCGCCGTCTCGAACAACGCCGGCATCGAGGGCTCCGGGCTAGGGCTACTGCTGGCGAGCAAACAGATCCGAAAGATGATCGCCAGCTACGTCGGGGAGAACAAGGTCTTCGAGCGGATGTATCTGAGCGGAGAGATCGAGTTGGAACTGACGCCCCAGGGCACGCTGGCGGAGCGATGTCGGGCCGGTGGCGCGGGCATCCCGGCCTTCTACACACCCGCCGCGTTCGGCACCGTCGTGCAGACGGGCGAACTACCTCTGCAGCACAACAAGGACGGCACGGTCAAATCCTACAGTCAACCGCGGGACGTCAAGGTCTTTGACGGCAAGAGCTACGTCATGGAGGAGAGCATCAAGGGCGACTATGCCTTCGTCAAGGCGTGGAAGGCTGATAAGCTTGGCAACTGCCAGTTTCGCTTCGCCGGGGCCAACTTCAACGGGCCCATGGGCAGGAACGCGAAGATGACGATCATCGAGGCGGAGAACATCGTCGAGCCCGGCGAGATCGACCCGGCGGCCGTGCACCTGCCGGGAATCTACGTCAAGAGGGTGGTGCAGAGCACGACTGAGAAGGGCATCGAAAAGTACACGTTCGCCAAGGAAGAAGGTGCGGATATGGCCGCGCTCGGGAAAGGGGACACGGCCGGCAAGCGGGAACGAATCGTGCGGCGGGCGGCCAAGGAGTTCAAGAACGGAATGTACGCCAATCTGGGGATCGGTATGCCGATGCTGGCCCCGTCCTTCGTCGACCCCAGCGTCGAGGTGCAGCTCCAATCCGAAAACGGCATCCTCGGCTTGGGCCCGTACCCGAAGAAAGGTGAGGAGGACCCGGACCTGATCAACGCGGGCAAGGAGACGGTGACGCTGGCCAAGGGCGCTTGTGTCTTCGGCAGCGACGAGAGTTTCGGCATGATCCGGTCCGGCCGGATCGACCTGACCATCCTGGGCGCCATGCAGGTCAGCGCGCGGGGAGATCTCGCCAACTGTAAGTTCCAAGGGTCGTCCCACTGCCCCCCCCCAACGCACAAAGCTCGTTTCGAGTCCGTCTGCTGATCAGATTTCCTTCCTCGTCACGCAAAAGGGATGTTGCCCGGCAAAATCAAAGGCTTCGGCGGCGCCATGGACCTCGTCTCCAACCCGGCCAACACCAAGGTCGTCGTCACCATGGAACACACCGACAAGAAGGGCCGACCGAAGGTTCTGAAACAGTGCGAGTTTCCGCTCACGGGTAAGGCGTGCGTCAGTCGCATCATCACGGAGTTGGTATGTCGTACCTCTCTCTTCCCTTTCTACAATACCGAGATCGAAATTACGGGGGAAAACACCTTTATCTTTTTGGGACTGTGGTCGACTTTTTGCTAACATAGGGACTTGGGTGTAGTGCGTATTCGACGTCGACTTCACCGACGGCTTGACGCTCGTCGAACTCGCCGACGGCGTCACGGTGGACGAGGTCAGGTCGAAGACGGAAGCGCCGTTTACGGTTGCTGATGATGTCAAGCCCATGTTATAATGCTGTGGTAGGTAGATGGTTCGTGCAGGGCACGGTGGGAGAGGGGGCTGTATCTGTAAATATTCTGGCCGAATATGGTGGTATATGTTCTCTATATTTCACGTCGGCTTGGTGGATATAGATTCGACTTGTCTGTATGTAGAACGGAAAGAACTGGGTCTTCTCAGGCAGTATGATTCTTCAAGGCAAAAGCACTTGGTGTCAGGGTGAAATGTGGGATTGGCTGGCCGCGCTTGACATTGACCTGCTCGGACATGAGACTTGATCTTCTATATTTGAGATCGAGAAGCTACAATATCGGGACTGGTTGGGACCAAGGACAGGAGGGCAAGGGCTCGTTTACGTGGCGCCCTCTACCTGTGCGTCGATCCATCGCCAGAGAAAAGGGTAGGTGGACTGTGACTTGGTCTTTCTTTGTCTAAATCATCAAGAAGATTGAGCGAGAACACATCAGTGTAAAGATACGCCGTAGGGGGGAAAACCAAATAGCGACGAAATAGTCATGCTTTACTGCCAATCGCCAACTGTCCAGACCCAGCCTACCCACACACCCACCCACCTCGCTGTTCAAACTCCGTTGACAGAGAAGTCTTCAGAAGCGCTGACAAGCACGCTCATATTACGATGCTAGTCTCTAGCGCTGGGCTTCCCGCTGAGCATCCGTCCAGTCATCAACGACCAACCTCGCCACATTCATGCCCATCAGCGAACTGGTCTCCATAGTCGATATGAAACTCTCGATGCCGCTGGTATACCACAGGTTGGCGTCCAGTTGCGGCTCATCAAAGGTCACGCGCGGGTAGAGATAAGGATACGAGTCCCACGTTCTCTCGTACAACCAGCTGATGTCTTCTTTAGCGATGGACGAGAGACCACCTTGCGAATTCGGAAGGCCGAGGATGTCGGATACGAAAGCGGACGTGAGGGGCTCGGGGGAGAAGACCTTGTATAGGAACTCGGTCCGTGGTGGGTTGCTCGAGGGATTGCTGACTGTGCCAAGAGTGCTGATGCTGAAGAAGCCTGCGGGGCCGACGCCGTCTTCTCGGGAGCCTAGGTCTAGTTCAGGTGGTAATGTCGTGAGGATGACCTGCGGCACCGAGGCACCATCGGGAAGTTTGAACGCAGTTGGCGAAAGTAGGTGTTGCGAGGCAAAGATCGTGACTTGTAGCTTGACGTAGGGTATCTTGTCCGGCGGGTTTAGGAGTGAGGGGCTGAATTTGATATCGGAGAATTGCAGTGGTGAGGCAACAATGACCGAGTCAAAGCTGTCCGTGTGGTCTTGGCTGGCTACACTGGTGCTGTCATCCGCAGCAGAAACGATAGAATAGGTACCGTTGCCACTTTTGTGGATTTCGCTGACTTGTCCACCCAGTCGAACATGAGCACCGGCAGCTTTCAGCATGCTATCGAAAATCTGCCAATTTCCCCCTTCTATCGCCATAGCTCCATCCGTAGACATACAGACCATAGTCTCCAGCCCATGGATAAGCCCCAAATTTTGGGCATAATTTACCCTCGAACTCGCTTGTATGACTTCCGTAGAGAACGGTGGATCGATGGAATGCTCCGCAAGAAAGGTTTCCCCCTTCACGGCAATGGTTGCTGACAAGTCCAGGTCCTGGACCACCTGATACAACGACCGAAACGGGAAGTGAGGCGTCTCGTACATCTTGAGGAACTTTCCCACCGTCTCTTTTACGGCTCTCTGCAACCGCATGGGCGCCAACCCGTACTTCCAGAAGAGCTTGCCAACATTCCACCAGTAATTACCGCCATAGTCCTGGCGGAACACAAATTCCTTGCCATTCCACACCCCTAGTATCACCGGACTTTCCTTTGCTCGTGTACCTCCGACAGCAGTCATGGAGAGGCCAAACTCTTGTGCCGCTGAGAATAGGTTCTTATTCGCCTTGACGAATATGGACGCGCCAAGCTCGACGGGCTGGGTGGGATCATCGTAGACATTGACAGTCGTCGAACGGCCTCCGACATAAAGCGACCTCTCATAAACCGTGATATTCGTCCTGATATTCTCGTCGCTGGCGAACCTCTCGAGATAGTAGGCTGCTGATGATCCCCCAGATCCAGCTCCTACGGCCCAGTCAGCGCGCAAAGAAGTCCTCACCACCTTGAACTGTTCTCTGTCCTCACATACCTATAATAGCGACTTGTTTCACTGGTGTGCCGCTTGAGAAAAGGGTGCGACTGTCACCGGCCAAAGGAGCTTGAGTCTCCTGCGCCCATGATGTGTGCAGCAGCCAGAATAGGCTGATGAAGATGCCACACGCTATCTTCCGTGCGCGATGAACCATCGCAGGAGGTTGCAGTGGTGGTAGGCACAGTATTACTTCGTCGGCATGAAGGTTTGGATGTCGCCATCAACGAGGCTTGAATTGGTTGGATGTATTATCTTAGTGGTTGGCTCTGATGCATGCAACGCTAATTTTCAGTCCGATTGGTGTTATCTTTACACTCGGACTCAGTCAGACCCTACCTACGGTAAGGTAGCTAAGTGCTTCAATTATGAAATTGGCGCATATCTCAGGGCTGACCCCGATTCTTGGTAATAAAAGTATTGTAAACCCATCACCAAATCGACTTTCAGACATGAGTTTAGGCGTGAGTCTCGTGGTATTTGTAATCTTAGCTGGTTACTTTCGCCTGTCAGTAAGCTCAAGGTACCTGAGGTAGGTAAGCAAGGGTCTGGGGAAGAAATTACTGTCCCGCACCTTGTCTATACCTTAGTGTCGCCTGAACTCGTGGGATGCCCCTTCAAACACGCTACCTTACCTATCGATAAGCCCCACCTTCCCCCCATCATCTTTACCTAAGGTACTATTCCTCTTCTTCAGAATCCCAATTCGCTTACAGACTCTGTCAGAAGCGTTATTACCCTGCGAAATAATCTCCGCTGAGCAAGAGGCGTTGCAATTGGTCTTCTCCGTTTGTCCGATAAGAAAGTGCCGCGAGAATGGCCCAGGTGGAACAGAAGGCGGTTTTGAGTAAGTGTGAGACCTGATGGTTTGTTGATCAAGGCCAATGTCGAGATTATAGTTGTCATTGATGGCTGGGGTATACCGACCGAGAAATCACCCAAGGATGGCGACGCAATTGCTGCCGCCAATACCCCGGTCATGGATGACTTTGCGGCAAAGAACTCCAAAACGGCGCAAGGCTACACTGAACTGGAGGCCTCCTCACTAGCCGTCGGGCTACCGGAGGGATTGATGGGTAACAGTGAAGTCGGGCATCTGAACATCGGGGCCGGGAGAGTAGTATGGCAAGATGTAGTCCGAATCGATTTAACATTGAAGAAGGGAGAGCTCATCAAGGTGGAAAATATCAAGAAGTCATTCCAACGCGCGAAAGACGGCAACGGTCGTCTACATCTCCTGGGCCTTGTATCAGACGGCGGGGTGCATTCTCACATCAATCACCTTGTTGGTCTTCTGCAAGTAGCCAAGGAGATTGGCGTCCCCCACGTATACATACACTTCTTCGGTGACGGCCGAGACACAGATCCTAAATCTGGCGCTGGATATCTGAAACAACTCCTTGCGAAGACGAAAGAGTTGGGGATCGGGCAGATAGGCACTGTGGTCGGTAGATACTACATTATGGATCGGGACAAGAGATGGGACCGAGTAGAGATTGGCATGAAAGGGGTTGTGCTCGGAGAAGGCGAAGATAGTACAGATCCAGTCAAGACTATAGCGGAGCGATATTCGAAAGGAGAAAATGACGAATTTTTGAAGCCTATCATCGTGGGCGGAAAGGAAGCCAGAGTCAAAGGTAAACTTCCGTTGCCAAATGAAAGAAAAGTTTGCTCAGAAGCTGATCCCGTTTCTAGATGATGACACTTTGTTCTTCTTCAACTACCGCTCTGATCGTGTCCGCGAAGTGACCCAACTTCTTGGTGACGTAGACCGCTCTCCGAAGCCCGATTTCCCTTATCCGAAGAATATCCATATCACGACCATGACGCAGTACAAGCTCGACTATCCATTTCCTATCGCCTTTGCACCACAGCACATGGGTAACGTAATGGCCGAATGGCTCGGCAAGAAAGACGTCAAACAATGCCATGTGGCAGAGACCGAGAAGTACGCCCATGTTACCTTCTTCTTCAACGGAGGTGTTGAGAAACAGTTCCCAGGCGAAGACCGGGATATGGTCCCGTCACCCAAAGTGGCGACCTATGACCTGGATCCAAAAATGAGTGCAGCTGGCGTGGCGGATCAACTATGCAAGCGCATCGGAGAAGGCAAGTATGAGTTCCTTATGAACAATTTTGCCCCTCCGGATATGGTCGGTCATACTGGAGTCTACAAGGCAGCAATCCAGGGAGTGGCAGCCACGGATAAAGCCATTGGAAAAGTGTATGAAAAGTGTAAGCAGGAAGGATATGTCTTGTTTGTGACGGCTGATCATGGGTACGTTTCTCACCGCTGGTGTATATTTCGATATGGTACTCATATATCTGTAGTAACGCTGAGGAAATGCTTAATGAGGAGGGTACGCCGAAGACCTCGCACACCACGAACAAAGTTCCGTTCATCATGGCAAACGCACCTAAAGGCTGGACACTCAAGAAGGCAGATGGTGTCTTGGGTGATGTGGCGCCAACAGTACTGGCAGCTATGGGCTTAGAGCAGCCGAAAGAGATGACCGGTACAAGTCTTCTGATCAAGGGCTAGAGGAGTCACGTCGATAGAGTGATAGATCCACAATACTCATGATAGAGGCCAGGAGCCGTGTTATGATGCTATTTGGGGTTGTTGCTGTTGCTGTATGCTAGTCTGTAGTTGGTAGATCTGTCCGTTGCCGGTCAGCCTCTTAAACCCACCATCCCCTTCATCTACACGGACCAACGTGTCTGCAGCATCTTGTTCGGAGAAACAGGTATCTCCGACTGTGTGAGAATGTGAGAAGCTCACCTCCATCTTCTTGTTTTCACTCTTCTCCTGAGTGTCACTTATCTGCTTTTCTACCCGCTTGCTATGATTCGAGTCAGCTAAACCAACCTCCGAGCCAACCAGGTAGTGCTCATATCGTACATCTCTTTTTCTATGAACTCCAATCGCCCATCAACAGCCACGACCGCCTCGTTCTTGTCCTGCTTGAGGAGGACCGGCCCGACGAGTTTGTATATGTTCGCATCGTCCTCGAGCTTCGCAAACTCCTAGGGACACCAAAGTCAGACCATCTCTTGAAAGCTTAAAGTCAACATAAACTGCTTTCCCACCTTTTGAACTCCCTTATTCTCCTGCTGCTGAGACTCAAGCTTCTGGCGCGCTTCGACCGTAGATTGAAGCTCTGTATGCGCGTTAGATAGAACACCAGTTTCGGACGCACAGTGACTGACCGCCTTGAAGTCTCTGATAATCGTCTGAGAGAACTTGAAGCTTCCTCTGCTCCTCAGACATGGCCACAGGGTTAGTTATCACTGCTACCTTGCTTTAGTGAAATTGGCGACTCTGATATTCTACGAGCTTTAGCGGGGCACTAGCGGGGCGTCGCCGGTGACAACAAATGTGCATCCATGGTAGTACTTCGTACTTCGTACGTCAGATAATCAACTACCTTAACTCCAAGATATTGCACAAGACCTACAACTAGGCTAGCTCACTGCCCGTCAATCTCAGGACAACCCACGTGGTATCATCTGAATCCAGCTCCACATCTCGACAAGTCGTTCAAGGCACAGCCTCGTCCCTTGCGAAGTACCTAGGCACTCAACCCCCCGTCGAAACCTTTCCAGGGCTGTCAGGCATAATACGCTCTAATCTGAAGGCTACGGCAAACGCCCGAGTTTGTCAGCATGAGTAACACTGACTTCCTCGGCCGCGCGATCGACGTCGTCAAGAAAGCAATCGAAAATGACACAGCCGGCGAGTATGAGAAAGCATATCAGCTATACTACCAGGCGTTGGAGCTCTTTATGTTAGCACTAAAGTGGGAGAAGAACGCCAAGTCGAAAGAAATGATACGGGCAAAGGCTGGAGAATATATGGAGAGAGCTGAGAAGCTGAAGAATTTCCTCGCGGAGGGAGATAAGAGCAACAGGAAGAAGCCGAGTGCTGTGGGTGCCAATGGGAAGGTGTCGAGCGGTGGTGGGAAGGGAAAGTGAGCATATAAACGTGCTGAGTCTAGCATTGCGATGTTACTGACTGTCATGTCAGAAGTGATGAAGACGACGAGGAGCTAGACCCAGAAGCGAAAAAACTACGAGGCGCACTAGCTGGTGCCATTCTTACGGATAAGCCAGATGTCAAGTGGGAGGACGTGGCCGGTCTCGAGGGAGCTAAAGAGGCCCTCAAAGAGGCAGTCATATTACCCATCAAATTCCCACATCTCTTCGTCGGCAAGCGACAGCCATGGAAAGGGATATTACTTTATGGACCGCCGGGCACTGGTAAATCCTATCTTGCCAAGGCGGTGGCTACAGAAGCGAACAGCACTTTTTTCAGTGTAAGCAGTAGTGATCTGGTGTCGAAGTGGATGGGAGAGAGTGAAAGGTATGCGAAGCTTCTAGCCCTAAACACGACTGCCTCTTGCGCAGAGCTTACTCAAGGATACACCACCTAGGTTAGTCAAACAGCTCTTCAACATGGCACGGGAGAACAAGCCTTCAATCATCTTCATCGATGAAGTGGACGCCCTATGCGGACCTCGCGGAGAGGGTGAGTCAGAAGCCTCACGACGTATCAAAACCGAGTTACTCGTGCAGATGGACGGCGTCGGGCGAGACTCTAAAGGTGTCTTGATCCTTGGAGCTACGAATATCCCATGGCAACTGGACGGCGCCATTCGAAGACGTTTCCAGCGAAGAGTACACATCAGCCTACCAGATTTACCGGGGCGAACGAAAATGTTCGAAATGTCCGTCGGTACCACCCCTTGCGATCTCAAGCCTGCCGACTTCAAGACGCTAGGGCAGCTGAGCGAGGGCTACTCCGGCAGCGACATTAGCATCGCCGTACAGGATGCTCTTATGCAACCAGTTCGGAAAATCCAAACAGCTACACATTACAGAAAGGTCAGGGTATTCTTCTAAAACATGACGCCGCTCGTCAAAGGTGCACCTGGATCGGACTGACTCGAATATAGGTCAATGTGGATGGTCAAGAGAAACTCACTCCGTGCTCACCAGGCGATCCAGGCGCAATGGAGATGACGTGGACCGAGGTCGATTCGGACAAACTACTTGAGCCTCCCTTAACGCTAAAGGACTTTGTCAAGGCGGTGAAAGGTGCTCGACCAACAGTCAGCGTGGAGGACATCAAAAGGAGCGAGGAATGGACGGCGGAATTCGGTAGTGAAGGTGCATAAAAAAGCATCTCCGGCTCCTTCCAAGGTGTTATGGCGTTCCCCAGAGCCTCGTGTACGGCGTTATCATGATAAGCGCGAAACCTGTTACAAAGGACAATGTATACCAGGTTATGAACAGCGATGGTAGGATGAAAACGGACCTTTATGTTAAGTCACATATGGTTTCAAGTCGTAGTTGAAAATAGCTTGTCAGATGAAGTCCTTGTCATCCATGACAGTCTGTTCTGGAGTTTTCTACCTAACACAGAATGCCTTTCTTGAGAATCACACTCGGCCGTCGTCCTGAATTGTTGGAGAGTTTCATTGCGTAATGATACCATAAGCGCTGCCCCTTGCCATTTACAACAACTACCTAGGTCTCTCCACGCAACACTTCGCCAATAGATCAAATCGCCGTTGTCTCGTTAACTACATGTCTGTAGGAGTTTGAAGCAACAGTCATCGATACGGTTCCCCCTGAAGTTGCCGACTGAAGATTATAGTTCTAGATCATCAATGGATGCCGATATGTAGAGGCTGGAGCACTCCATGTCATCAAGACATCAACTGGATATTTCTTCGAAAGAAAACCATTCTGTTTCATATGAAGGCCCACTAAACCAGTCTTTTATGTTTGACAATAATCTATATAGGACAAAACAACGCATGGAGTCGAAGAACATCCTCACCATATCACGCAGCGCAACCATCCCCGCTACCTTATCCAAGCTGCCATCACGGAACACTCAGCTTCACATCATCCCCTCACGCTTTCAACATACGCCATCGCAGACCCACAGCCCAGCAGCGAGCGGCGGCCGCAATTGTCGATTCCGGAAGCCAGAGGAGGAAAAGGTGAGGTCGATGTCGACTTTTCGGCTCTGGTCTGCTTGTCTAAATGGCAAGTGCAGGTATGCCGGTTGAGATATTCGATAACAGAGTGAAGAGTAGATCACGGATGAGATATGCATATGATGTTGATACGATACGTGATGCAAGACAGGGATCGTTCAGTCGGTACTGAAGATGAAATCACCATCAAGAGCTCGTAATGTGTTTGAATCTCGGGTAGAACACCACTTGATTAGGCCAGTCTCCCTAGCATTTCGATGATCCAAACAGGATGTTTTGTAAGATAGATACGATTAGAGTAGATACAGGGTTATGCTAGTACCAAGTGCTCCGCACCACGTCGCCATCAACTCGCTGCTCGATAGCGCAAGTGATCCAAACACGCCATACCCAATTTTCAACATTTCCACGACCTCACGAAGACAAAGTCAACTTGAAACCCTTGGCCAAGGATGCCCCCACCGCGACAGTCAAGGTCATGCTCTTCTGATCAAACATACTCTGTTGACTATCGACCGCCTTTCCATCAAGCATGACCGATTTCGGCATCGCCTCCATGCCTAAGACAGTCACCTTTGCCACCCTGACGCCACCCATGTCGTACCCAAAGGTCCCGCCCATGGTCAATGTAGTGCCATCGTAGGCGAACATGATGTCGGAGGTAGCTTTTTGGACGAGCGAGTCCCCGTCGTCGAGGTAGAGGCTGCCCTTGGCGGTGTGGTCCACGCCGGGCGCGACGAGGACGTTGAAGTCAAGCTTCCGGAGCGCCGTCGTCGTGTTGGCACCATCCACGCGCATGGGGATAATAGAGCCGCCGCGGATGTGGACGGGGATGGAGGTGTAGTCGACGTTCGAGAGCGTCATGTTCTTTCCTTTCCCTCGGACGGGCTGGTGGGTGACGAAGTCGTAGAATTGGTCGTTGGGGAGATAGAAGGTGACGTCCGTGACGTTTTCGTTGGTCACGGGGCTGATGAGGAGATCCTGCCCGTAGAAGAACTGAAGGTCGATGGGGAGGGTGTTCGGGTCTTGCGGGTAGAGGAACCACAAGGGGTTGAGTAGCGGGGTTCCGTCCATGGTTTGCTGGTGCATGGCAGTGAAGATGTAGTCCAAGAGCATGTACCTCACATTGATGGCATTCCTAGCGGCTGCTGCGACTAAAGGCCAGCGGTAAAACTCTTGACTGATCGTGTCGATAGAGTTATGGTTTCGATAGAAAGGATACCTGTTGAATATGAAGTCAGAAGCTTGATAAGTGCGGGGGTTCTGCCATGACAATACCAAGCCCCAAGTGTCGCCCAACGCGCGCAGAGACGCTCCGTGGTATTGAGTGCGTACCCACACACATCCGATCCCACCTGCTGCTCGTTAGTACTAGAAGTCTATCAATCATACCCAAGGAGCGCCCTTCTCACCATAGGAATCTGGAAGATGGCAGCAAACTCAAGCATTTCAGCTATCGAGATCCGATACTGCTCCCACGTTGCGGTATTGTCACCGAGCCAATGACCGATCTTCGCTCCAGCACCAGCGAAAGTACTTCGTGTGATTACCAAGGGCCTCTTGTCGGGCCTTCGACTCAGCAATGCCTCCCGGCTGGCAGCGCTCATCACTTATTACCGCATTCGGTTAGCCGAGGATGCTTGGCGCAGATTGGGGGCGACTGGGCGACTGGAGGTGACTTACTTGTGCCGTAAAGATTGTGTGTGTCGTACTCGACCAAACCATTGGCATGCACAAGATCGGTGAATATGGTGTGATTGCTGAGCGAACCGGCAGCATTCTGAATCATGTACGGCGGATCGATGAGATTGCGCCCTGGTAGACCCATCATGGAACCCGTACCAGCTTGCCTTTTGAATCTGCTGCTTTTGGGAGGTTGGAAATCGGCAGGGAACCCTGGGAGGGGTCTGGGGTTTGTGCGGACCGGTGGTGCAGCCGGAGGGAAGTGAGCCGTAGCTGCAAAGCCCTCCGGGTCCGAGCATGGATATGTACAGAAGTTCGAAGCCTCGTTCATGTCAATCCAGAGAGCATCGATGTCGACACCAGTGTCGGCATTGAAGAATGTGTCAAATTCTCCGTTCCAGTAGGCTTGAGTCTCTGAGTTGAACCAATCCGGGAAAGCAGTGACGCCAGGCCAGACAACACCTGGTATAGAAAGGTTAGCACAGAGTACTCGAATTCAGATTCAAACATAACAGACGAACCTTTGAAGATAGATCCGTTGGAGGTCTTCATGAATATGCCTTGCTCAGCACCTTTGTTGAACGCGTCATAATTTTGATAGGCCACGGCAGGGTCGACCATCATGACATAATGTTGATCATGAGCGTGTAGATAACCTACAAGCTCGCGTACCTTTTGCAACGGAAAGCGCTGAGGGTCAAGGGTGAAAACCTTTCGAGCGTCCATGTAATCGATATCAGTCCACATCGTTTCCAGTGGTATATTAGCTGCCGAGTAGTTGGCTACCACTTCAGCTACGTTAAAGTAGTCACGATATCCATATCGACATTGATGGAATCCAAAACCCCAGTAAGGCATCATCGCCGGGAGCCCGACAAGTTGACTATATTGTTGTGCAACCTCGAGGGGCCCCGGACCGGCCATGACGTACAAGTCAATGATTCCGCCGAGAGTATTGTATTCCAAGTACTGGCCATCCGTAGCTGTGTTGTTGATCTTGATATCCATGCCATTGCTGTTGAGCAAGAACACGCCATGGGTCTCATTACTTTGGGGACGGTGCTCGAAGTAGACCGGATGATTTCCGTAGAGATTAGTGCCGGAAGGAATCTCGTAAGCATCGCGAGACCACAGCGTCCTGGTGTAGTTGGTGGTATTAAGCCGAAATGGATCGGTGTGCTCACCAAGTCCATATAGATTCGGTTGCTGAGGCAGTGAGGTACGGAGACGCAGGTACTGGGACTCGAAGATCAAGGCGGAACCGGTAGTATTGAAGATGGTCTCATTGCTACCTTTGCGCACCACGGCGAAGGAGAAAGGGTTCGGGCGAATGACGAAATCAATGGCTGCCTCAGAAGCAAGACATGAAGTCGAGGAGTTTGGACGTGGTAGTACGTCGGCCGGGACCTGATAGACCTGGAGGGCCGCATCGTATATCTTGATGTGGAGGCGGGTAACTGATAGGGTGGTTGGGTTAGTCTAGAGTCTACACAAGGGCTGTCGATACCATAAGAGACGCACCAGTCTGATATTCAACAAGTAACTTCAAATCTGTCAAGGCTTGCCCATAGGCGTTACAGGGAGCACCTGCCAGTTTCAGGTCGGCGGTGAAGGCAGTTTCGGTGTGCACCAGGTTGCTGGCAGCATAGCCTGGGCATTCATCCACACTCGCAGTCTCCGTATAGACAATAAACGACAAAAGAAGGCATGCCCTGAGTGCATGCATGATCGTTGTTAGCAAAGCTGCAGAGATCAAGGTGGACGCGGAGCTCTCACAGTTACTGGTAGCACGTCCTGTCTTATAGGACGTTGCACCTAGGCCAAAGGAGGCGGCAGGCAAGAGACTGCCGGTACCTATACCTTGCATTGCATCCATACTAATGATGGCCGAAGGTACAGCACGATACCACGTCCGCCGAGATCATGGTCTGAGCGTCTAACAGTTTCCTGGAGAGCCGAAGCCGTTGAAGCACCACACCTGACTGAGGTACCAAAAGCAACTATATCCCGGTACTCTCTGCAAAGGGCGCGATCTCATAGGTAGGCAGTTGATGAGGAGGGAACTCAAGTGCCCTGATTCGTATTCGCTCGGTCGCTGCTCGCCCGAAGGCAGCTTTGAACGTTTCAACAGAGTGCCGGGCCTTCCTTGGTATGTGAGGTGGCGTTGATACGGCTTGGCTCTGTGGCATGACGTTGATCTGGTAGGGTACCCCACAATCTTGACATCTCCGCTTTGCTTCCCAAATGTCACCTGATTTCCCCATCTCTTGATGCCACCCTCACCATGAGGTCGTGTTGATCTCTTAGAGCGTGCAACCCTAAATAATGTCGCAGCTACCTTCCTACTGCTAAGGTCAGATCCCTCCACGGAGAGAACGATAGTAAATTTACTTAGACTGCCATTGGAGTCTTTTTCAATTGTTTCCAGTACGGAGAGATCGATGCGATCCTCTTTTCAATACCGTTCGCTCATGTGTGTTTGTTGATGTTGCGCATTACTCAAGTCAACATGTGATGAAGACCGCCTCAGCAGGTTAGGCGTCGTCAATATCGTTAGAGAAGAAAGCGGACACTGCAACAAATTCATCTGAAGTTCTTCAATCTTGCAGAGAAAGAATCATCAAATGTGTCTGCTTTTCTTCGTGCTATGCTCACACGAGATTTCGCCGGGTCAGTACTGAGTGACAAGTAGTTTCATAAGTAGTGATGATGAGCGTTGGATCTATGGATGAGACATAATGAGATGCTAACGTCCATCGTCAAGCCAATATACCAACGAAGATCGAGCTAAAGTCTGTCCCATCCCCTTTGACAACGGATCCCCATCCGGAAAGATAATCTAGAGAAAAGCAAACCACTGCAACCAAACCCGACCCGAACGACCACAACCCGACCTCTGATAGCCCCATCACCTACTCACCAACTCCTTCCACCGCACCTCCCCAGCCCCCTCCCCACCTCCACTCACCTCACCCCACCCTAACCCCCCGTACCTTCAACGGGTCCACCCCCGGATTCCGATAAGGCGGTCCCCAAGGCCAGCGACTCCAATTCTGCGTCGGCCCACCATAACACATGCAGCGCTCCTCGCAGAAGCGCAGCTGGGCCTGCAGCCCCAAGTTGGTCTGGTCCGTATGCCGGGCGATGTCGCACCTGGGCCGGTGGGCGGGGGGCCGGACGATGGCGCCGTAGTTGTTGTTGGGCTCTTCGTAGCAGTCGCAGCTCGGCTCCTTCGAGACGCAGAACTTGTACAGGCTCTCGTATTGGAGTGCGTTGACGCCGACGGGTGGCGGGGCTTGCGGGCAGTTGAAGCGCTGCGGTGGGGAGGGGGGGAGATGGGTTAGCGGGGTGGGGGGGAAGGATGGCTGGGGATGAGGTGAGGTGAGATGGGAGGGGAGGATAGGGGACGTACAGGTCTTGGGTCATGTGAGGGGTAAACGCATGTTGCGAGGTGGGCGAATGCGAGGAGCAGGGCGAGGCAGTTCAGGAGGAGAGAATTGGAAAGCATGTTGTAGAGAGAGAGAGAGTACGAGAGAGGCAGAGAGAGCAAGTCTGAGCTTGGAGGTCTGAAGCAGGTAAGACAGTAGATTAGACGTTATCTGAAAAGGAGAACAAGGAGCGTCTTATATGTCCCCCCTCTTGAACGTAGAAGCCGCGGAACACATCAGGTGCAAAATCCACCTCCCTGCTTCGCTCATGGCTCGTGAGGTATATAATCCAAACAATGAGACAAGCGTGGTCATGGCGGTCAAGCCCGAAACAATCTGTGTTTGAAAACGCAACGGGACCAAAGACTTTCAAAGGCTCGCATAAACATCGATGATAGCACGACGAAGCATATCCTGGCATGCCGTGGGAAGCCGACCGTTCACCGGCCAGCATCGAGTGGTGAGACCGACCCATCGCTGTTTCAATCGGTATCTGTGTACCTAGCACGAATCCAACTCTGGTTCGAAGCTTCGAAGTGGGTGGGGGTGCGATCAATTGATTCGAGGGACGACATCCATGGCGCGGCACACAAGGGAGAAGGAACAAGGAGAAGAGTAGGTCACGATCCACGTCCCACGTTCCAGAAGTTGGTCCGGTTCGTATCTCTTATCTCACGTGCAAACATGATCGACCTTATCTCATTCTCCTGCTCTTCCAGAAGACATCGAGAAGCCCTGCCGGATGCATCCAGTAAGGCTGTTGTTTCGTCGTGGAGGTGGTGGTGGTGGTGGTGGTGGTGGCGGAGCGAGGAGGCGGAGCTTGTTTCGGAAACGAAAGAAGCGCACCCGCGAAACTCAGTCTGCAAGGCTGGTCTGGTCGTCTTACCCTTCACATGTTGGCCATTCCTGCCTGCCTGCTTTTCACATCTTCCTTACCTGCGAGGTCCAGGACAGCATCGGCCGCGGTTGCATTCGTAAAACCTGTGTTAACGCCCGGAGGCGGAGGAAAGATGTCGCAGCATAACACGGAGCGAGGGAAGTGGACGATCGATCATGTTCCTTTGTTGCATCGCTGCATTGAACGCCCGTCTGCGATTAATTCTGCTGACTGTAAAGCGATCCGCTTCAAAGCGAACGTGGATCCAAAGGGAATAGGTTTTTCATTATACATGAACACGCCTGGTATTATTCGTACATCGTACCAAATGAACCTCATTTCGCAGGCCCAGGTTCACTGTAACCAAGCCTCCCTGACCATCTGCCTACCCGAATCCAGCCTCCGCGCAGAGTCAACGCCTGTAATGGGATTTCCGAAAGACGGAAGAGAAGATATCAACGTTGAACTCGTGGGGTATGTGGGTTATGTGCAAAGTGCTAACCGCCCAATTATCTTATGCACAGATCACCACCCCCACCTTGTTTCCCGATATGCATACAAACGCCGAAAATGCAATGACAGATTGGTGGACAGGAAAGAAAAGGATTGAAGGCAGTCTCAAGCAGGGCCAAAGCCTATACCATCGGCTCGAAGGAAGCACGGAACTTTCACTGCCCGCTGAGCTTCAAATCCTCCCCTCGCTTTCAAGTAGCTTCCAAACTCTCCGGACTCATCATGCCCCCAATCCCACTCCCATCCTCTTTATCCGGCTCACTCGCTTTCCCACTGTCGACCCGCTCCATCGGCACCGGCGCCGGCGGTAAGCTCAGCTTCAGCTTGCCGACGGGTTTGCCCAAAGCCTTTGCCATCCCTTCGTCGGGACCGTCTCCGGTTTTCTTCTTCTTCTTCGCGTTTCCGCCCTGCTCTTTGAGCGGCCTCTTTCGCGGGCTTGAGATCTTCCCGGTCGGAGGCAGACGTGGTTTCGGGAAGCGTTGCTTTTGCGGCAGGTCGTCGTCTTCAATCAGAGCTTCGTCGTTGTTCGCGTGCAGCTTGGCCAGGAAGAAGTTTTGGACGAGCCCGATCTGCGACTTGACGTTGTGGATCGTGACCGGTTCGTATGGCGGTGGTGGTTCGAAAGCGGACGCAGATGTTGAGATGGCACTAGAAACGATTGTTAGTAATATGCAAGCGGAGAAGGGGATGAATGAATTGTACCTGGTGTTTTGTGCTTGATACGCATTGTGCATGCGGTTCTGTAACAGATGCAACGGTACACTGAGTGATGCAAGGCCAAACTCCTTATCCAGACCGAGTTCTTTGAACCCGAAAAAGTCTTCGTCGAGGTCTTCCGCAAAGTCGCCGCCCACGAACTGCTCACTACCATCGTTGAAGGCGTTTGCTCCATCCGGACCGGCATCGTTGAGTGCAGGGCGTAACAAGTCGGCGAGATGAGCCTTCATCCTGTCATGCACGACCCCTAACTTGGTGCTCAGACGCTCAACGTCCTCCTTGACATAGCTGTCCAATGCTTCAACATCCAAGCCGTTCTCGTGAAGACAATGTAAGATTGTCTCCTCCACGGTGAATTTGCTTTCCCATGCACTCGCCCTTCCAGCTTCATCCGCGGATATAGTTTGAGCTGGCACCTTCGGGGCGTCCCGATAGACACCATAGGTTCGGGCAACCTTGGTGAAGAAATCACCAGCTATGTCCGTCACAGCTTCAAGAGCAGAGGGTTGGAACTCCTCAAAGCCGGTGTGGTAGAAAATCTTTCCAACTGAACGTTGAAGTGCTGCTCGACAGACCCAGGGAGACATTACAGGGCCATCGTCAGATACCACGTGTGGCCCGATATCAGCTTCAACGAAAGGCTCCGGGTTGTACTTCTGAAACTGATTCTGGTACATCTGGGAGCGCATTAGAGCTTCACATATAGCAAATGACCGGAAAAAGTAAGTTACATACCTGCGACTGCAGTTGCATCTGCTTCACAACACCAATCTTTGTACAAACCTTTCTTGTCTCCTGCATTTGCCGCATGTTTGCTTCCATCTTTCTGGTGAGGATGCTTTCGGGTGAGGTGAAATAGCCTTTAGGTACTATGCGTAGGAATTCCTCTGAAGGATCGACGACCTGTCCTTCTGCATCCTCCACCCATCGCAAGCGATCTGAAAGCTCTGGAATGGCAGCAACAGTATTGTAATAATCCGGCAACACTGTCTCCTCCTCGCCCTCCATACCCTCGGCTAAAGTCTCCCCGCTTGGGTTCGCATCCTCGTCGTCTCCGACAGCTGGACCGATCTTTCTCTCTCCAGCGGCTCCTTCGACACCAGCTTGTCGCTGCTTTCGAAGCCACCTCCTCATACCAGCCTTGGTACGAAGCAGGGCAGGTTCGTCAGGATTGAGATGGTCGCCCTTAAACAGCCGACTTCGTTCAGCGGCGACGAGAGCTCGGTCCCTTTTAGTGACCTGCTTCCAAGTTTTGTACTCTAGATCATCATGCTCAGTATCGTCGTCGTGCCCGGCCAGTGGATGACTTAGAGTACTCCCGTTCACGGGAGGCCCGACGGCATCAATTTCCATTCCATCGGTTTGGCTTCCAGGCGGGACACTGCTAGCGATCCCATTGACCAGGGGAGTGATGGTGCCAGGGGGAGGTGTTGACAGGCCGTTTTGACTACCTTCCATAGCAGTATCATAATCAACCTTCAGATGATCACTCTTAATGTGCGCACCAGAACCCGATGACGCTACGGTAGCTAGCGATGGTTTGTAGTCCGGACCCGGAGTGCTTTCGACCTCGGCGACGGGAGCTTTGCGAGCAGTGGTTGCTCCTTTCTTGGATTTCTTGCCTGGAGCCTTGCGGCCACGTGAAGACATTATAGGTTCGTCATCGCTCTCTTCCCCACCGTCGATGTCTCCGTCAGCGCTATGTAACCGCCGCTCTTCTGCTTCCACTTCGGCTCTGTCCCTGATGACAATGTCCGGTATCAGGGGCACAAGTTTTTCTGTCTCCTTTCTCATGTACAGAGCATGCTTGCGAAGGAAGTGCTCTGGGTTCGCATTGTACTTGAGGCAGTTGGCCCATATTAAGTTCAGGTCATCGACAAAATCGTGCTTTGACTTGTAGTGAAATGCCTTCAGCTTCTTGGTCATGCTAGCTAGATCCATGGGATGCTTAATGACTGATGCGGACGGTTAGCCGTAAGCCGTGGTTAGGTCACAGAAACGCATACCATTATAGTAGTCAGGGGCTTCTCGCTTGTTGACCCTTCCAAGAAAAGCTGTGGAGTGTTCAGTCATAGCTTTCAGCTCACTTAAGACCTTCTCCGCAGCTTCGTAAAGCTCCTCCTGGCCAACCTTCTCTTCGCTTGCCCATTTGCTCCTATTCTTTCGGACCTCGCTCATCAAGGTCCTCAGCTCAGCGTCCGACGCTCGTACCTGATCCCGTTTGGCGTCGATGCGAGCGATGAGATGTTTCAATGTTAGGCTCGACGCCCCGAGATTCGCGCTGCTTAGCGTGCCGTGCTGATTGTTGCCTGCGGAGCTGTGGGCGGCGTTCGGCCCCTGGTGGCCGTTGCCGGACATCTCTGCATCGACCTGGCGATCTGACTCTTCGAGCTTCTGTTGTTCCAACATGGCATCCCGATCGTTTTCCAACGTGTAGAACAGAGTGTGGAAGCTGCGCTTTGCTGCATCCTCCGCTGCCTTCTTGTCTTCCTCCAGTTTCTTGCGTACATCCTCTGACGTCTCGCCTTGTTCTGGGCCAGATGATGTTCTAGTTGCGAGCCGTGGCGGTGATAGCCGAACTGTCGGCTTTGCGGGCAACGGTTCGATGGGTTTGACACCACCCACATTGCTCTTAGCCATGAGCGGCGATGATAGCTTTTGGTCGTCGTCGTCATCATCGTTCTCACCGTAATCATCATAGTCGTCGTCGATGGTTCTGGCTGGTTTCCTCGGTGGTGCCGCAACCGGGTCTTGTCCCTCCAATTGCGTCGATCCATATCCCGTAACATTGTTCCTTTTCCCAGCTGTGTCGTCCTCAATAGATTTCGATACAACCTCTCCAAACAATGCCCCGATCCTCGCTTCGCTCTGGGTGTAAAGGTCCTGGAAAAGCGCAATTCTTTGATCGTGATCAATGCCAAGCTCTCGACCCATTGTATTACCTAGGTGGGACGCATTGAGCGCGCTCGCCGCGAAAATGGTCGGATTGGACTTTGCGATGTCATTTTGAAGGTTGTTGTGGCCAGCCGCACCGTCGGGATGGTCCAGAAACGATGGGGGTTGATTATTGCCAGGCCGCGACATGGCTCTCCACCCCTCGCCCACCGCAAGCGACAGGGGTCCTCCACCGCGGAAGCCGTCGCGCTTGATTACTTTGCAGGTGTCGCGCCGTCATAGAATTGATATCAGCTGAAAGCTAACATCCTGTTCGATCGGGCAAGCTTGTTTTCGAGGCCAGAAGTGATGGTTGGGGGTTGCGCGGTGATGGAATAGTTGAGCGCAGTTGCGGCGGTATTGGTTTGGAGAGTAGAGGTGAGGTTGCTTAGCGAAGGTCGTTCGGCCAGAATGAACCAGACGGAACTTGCCGAAGCTGCGTCGTTCAATTTGGTGAGACTCAGGGAGTACAACATACCTACTCCGTACCCAAGTACGGTAAACAGAGACAACATCCGCTGTGCCTTACAGTTTGGTTGACAGGCAAGGCTACACTGTTTGGCTATGTCAAGCTCTTCTCGATGGTAGATTGCCTGGTAAACGCTGTGCCAGGAATATGCGCATACGAGTACCGTTTGCCAGTGAGATATGACACTCTCCCCAAAGTGTGCCAATGCTGACGAGACTGTGGCACGGTCAGGTGGCTTCCTTTTCCTATTACTCGGATGTGCATACCTTGGTCTGACCAGCATACAAATACCCACTATAATAAACGACAAAGCCCTCCATTTCATTGCCTTTTTCACACTAACAGTACGCTCACCACAATCGCCCAGCCCGCTCCCCTCCCCTTCCAACCTGTGTAGTCGCGGACACCTCCTGGATACATCAGGCTTACAGCAAACTGACAAATTGCCGCCTCATAGCTATGCTTCTACTGGATCATTGACGGCTCTCGTCGCCGCACCCTGAACTTCACCCTCGTCGGCGTAACCTTCCTCCTCGGGGTCGGCTCTGAGGTCGTTCAAGGCCTCCTTCCCAACGGGCGCATTTTCGATCCCTACGACATCCTCGCCAATATCGTTGGCTCCCTCTCCGCTCTAGCGTTATGCAGCTGGTATCATAAACGGATGTTGGAGCGGAGGCGCCTTTCCAAATACCACATCCTGCCTGGCTCCGATGATGCAGGACAAGATGTTGAGCTGGGTGATGCGGGCGGCATCCGGCAGGAATCAGGAGTCACCGGGTCTCTGGGCAGGAGTCTGGAAGAAGAGGTAGACAACTGGGACGAGCATGCTGATGATCCATGGGATGAGGATGTGGTTCCGGAGGGTGAGGGACGTGGAATAGAGAGCGTGAGCGGAGAGGGTGGCTTGACACCCAGTAGTGGATTCGCAGGCGATGAGGGGGTGGAAGGTAGAGTTAAGGTTTGATGCAAGGTTTTGGCATTTACACATCTACTTCTATCTAGGCGTATCAGAACTCTGATATCATTATGACCAGTAATGTGGGCGTACTATATCCAATTCTCGATTTCTAGTGGTATGTGAAACACAGACAAAGACCCGATCTACTGTCCATACACAGACCAGTTAGCGGTCTACGCCGGTGCCAGCAAGATGTAGCCATGGCGCAAATGTCTCAACATATCGTTCCAATGTGATGGCGAGCTCATGAACAATGACCAAGATTGACTGACCCAAATTTGAAAGTCGGTAGAACGACATCCACTGGTTCAGGATCTTCATTCGCACAACCCCGATACCAGCAAAGATATCGTAAAGACGGCTTGGACAACAACACCATGCAAATGCCCATCATGCTTGAGGGAAGCGTAGCAGCTCAGGAGCTACCAATTGGTACCACTGACACAGTCTCAGGCTGCTTGCCGCTATAATCGACTGTCACGGCGTCAACAGCCCTGGCTAACCGTGCCACCTTCGGCGACCGTTCACTGTTGCTTTCAGTTGTTTCCATGGGCGCGTCCGTTGAGAGCGGAGACGGCACTACTATAGCCTGCTCTTCCTCGAAGCGGTCTTTGAGAACGTCATATAAGAACAAGTACTGTGCGTCGCTCTGCACCATCATCATGCGCTGCTCTCGGAGCTTATTCACCGTATTGAAAATCATATCTTCCTCATCCTCGGCGGTAGCGACTGCACCAGCATCTAGCTCCTTGAGAAGGTGATCTAGTGCAATGAATGTTCCCGAGCGTCCAACACCAGCGCTACAGTGGACAATCCGCGGATTCTCAGGCAGGCCGTTCTTTTCTCTGGACATGTGAAGAAGTTCAAACAGAGCCAATCGGTCGCCGTCCTCGGGGACACCGAAATCCGGCCAGCCGGAAAATGATAGATGCCAGATGATCCTCGACTCGTCCTTGACAGTCATCAAAAGCTTTCGCGTGGTAATTCGTTCGCTTTCGTCGGTTGTCAATTCAAGAAGCCTGATCTGAGCCTTGAATTCGTCCACTTCATTGTCGATAAGAATGTCATCTGTGGTGTCCGCCGGGAAATATTGGAAGCATTTCTCATGACCAGATTCCGAAATCTGTGTAAGCATGACAATAACAGCGACTTCGGTGGTCTCTTGCCATACCATATGCCAGATGTGACTTAGCGAAGCTTTCGTCGGGCCCTAAGCAATACGGAATTCGTGATCAGCTGCAGTAAGTCAGAAATGTGGAGGGGCAGTACCTGTGTTGCGATGTATTTTTCATCATTCCCCGATCTTGAGTTATGTAGTGATATGGGTGAGGCATTGATGTAATCGCAACAGCCTTCCGGAACTTTGAGGTGGATACGGTTGTTTGCCCATGCTTGCACATCTCTGTACCTATTTCTTGCTTTGATCTCCAAACTCGCCTCTTGAGCCCATTGCGACTGTGGCTTCGAGTCACTTCGTCCTTGTGCAATCCGTATCTGCTGCAACCATTCGAGTTCCTCGAATTTGCAATAGATCTCTGGTTCCGAGACGGTAGATGTTAGCTCGGTGCATCATGCACGTTCGCGTATGCAGCAACGGTCACGTACCGAGCTTTGACTGACGCAAGAACGCAGGTACACGCTTGTCTTGCGCTATTGGACGTTCCACCCCACTTGGCTCTTTGGCTGATCGTGAGCTCTCATGTGAGAGAGAGCGTTTGGAGGCCAAACTTCGAGGTCGTGTTGATGGCGGAACGTTCATTGTCTTGCTCTGATACGTCACGGCCCTAGTCCTGCAGATCCTCCCAAATCCTTTCCGTAGGTAAAATCTTCTATTGAGTGCCAGAGTGAAGAATCGATCTTGTCTTTAGCTGAACACCGCACCTCTTCAGATAAATACAATGCCAAAAGGTAGAATGGCTGAGCACGAGTTTTCGTCCTGTCGAAGGTTGCATCTACTCCTAGTGATTTTCGTCTCCGAGCAGGATCCAACTTCTCAAGCCCAGTCAATCAGCATCTGATTCGTGCCTAAACCCTTCCCAAGGCGTTAATTTGTAGGAAGCAGTGGACAGGGCTGATCACAACAGCCAAACGGTCCTTTGAGCCTTGACTAATAGCCTATCACTGTAATGGTAGTATCTATTCGAGCAAGTTTTCTGAGTGTCAGTAGGTTCAGCTCAGCCGGGAGTAATCCAGATTCTAGCGGGAGCGTCGCCATCTTATATCAACTGCAGTAAATTGACGATTGATCGAGATAACGTTTGAATTCGAGGATGTCACCTTCGGGAAGAACGGGGTCTACGTAGGTATAACAGATAACTATATTCGTTCAAGTGGCCATTTCCAGGAATAGGAAAACGTGGAATCCTTCCGCCTCGTTCGCCCATCTGGGAAGCGGACAGTCGATCGCAGCCTAAGTTAAGCTGACGCCACACGACTCCAATGATAAACTAACAACCCTGTCGAACGATCAACCACATCATCCTGAGCTGAGCTGGCCCCGCTCCAAGCCTCTTCAAGCCTCTTCAAGCCCTTACATGGACGTATAACAGTTTTGGGTTGAGTTTGGTGCAACCACGATAATGTGGTTTCAAGTTCTGGAGGTACGTCCCACTCGTGACTCGGCCGGTCGTCCGCATCCTCAATGTTCCCGAGGACGGCGTACTGATGCCACCGTATAGACATGGCTTACAGCCCGAGTAAGTCCCCACCGATATCTCCAAGGGACGGCTCGTTCAACTGATGGGCTCCCTCTCAGCTTCTCGCCAGCCCGGGCTTTCATCGCATTGTCCACAATGTCCACAAGCGGGTATGCCAGTTGAAACATGGCAAAGATCCGGAGGAAATGGGCGGGACCAATATCGATCGTCAGTGGAGCAGGCCCCTCATAGACTCTTGCACTGGTGGATATGTCTTGCTGACCAGTCTACACGTGGCAGACCCTGGCGGATCGGATACTAAACGATTTATCCAGTACTACGTCGAGGAGCTCAAGGATCAGATGCGCGGAGGGCAGTCACTCAAGAAATAAAGATCCACTCTTTTCGTGTCAATGTATGGATATCTATACGGTTTAGGCGTTTTGGGGTTTAGGTGAAGGGCTTGCGGCGGGGTTACGATGCACACGACGATTCACTGTATAGCCTCTATATGAAACGTACCCACTCCTTGCAACCCTTTCCTCTACGGTTATATGGGCCGGATACATAATTGGGCTGTTTGATTACCTCACTATATCATCTGGCTCTCATTCCATCCGGAGAATGACAATATCTCAGATGATAACCGCACAAGTGTCTCTGTCCTTGTTGCTTCTTCGTTGCAGCAGATACAGCTGGAAACTACTTTCACTATTACAAAAGGATGGAAGTTACATTCCACGGGCGCAAGCGGTCTTCAGTTCATACCCATGGCGATCTGCCTGGCTCTGGGTTCCGTCGCGACCGGATTCGCTGCGAGGGCAATAGGTCGGTATTACTATGTCAACATACTCGTGCAAACCTTGTCGTCCCGGAGGCGGTTCTGATATGCACCGTGGCACGATATACACCCACATGGGTTCCTTTCTTGTACCTTAGACTCATCGGTGTTGGCTTTGGTGGAGCATTCGTTACCAGGTTGATGGGCGTCTTGAGTACCTGGACGATAAAAGCAAGCGGTCATCCAAGCTGCATCGTGGACCATTGAGTCGACCGGCTTGACCTTCGGCATCACAGTCGCATCGACCCTTTTTCAAGGATTTCAACAGGCGATTGGCGTGCTCTTTTGATGGGAAAGGCGAGAGCTCTTACACACGATCACCACGGACTTTGAGGCTCTGCAGGATCTGACTGGCTCGGAGAAGCAGTCTGTCGTCGATGTCTACTTGAGAGCCTCGAGAGGCGTCTGTTTTCTGACCATGGCGGAGCTGATACTTGCTGCAGCGATCACTTTGGCGATGAAAAACAATATCCTGTCGGATGCTGCGAAGGAACAGACGGATGCTATGGAAATGGAAAGTTAAAGATAAGCATCAGTAAGGTAATCACCGCCCCCAAGTCATCGTCCAGTGTGGAAGGGAAAAATGACGATGGTCCTCGTGAGCACATGATGCTGACTAGAGTCTATGTCGGGTTGCTCATCCGCTGTAGATAATGCACGAACGAACCCGTCAGCCAAGGGTTTTCTGCTGTGTAACCCTAATTCTAGCGATACTGTACGAAATATGCACAGTACTGTATGTGCATTTGTGGGAATCAATGAGGCTGCATAAGGTACGGTAGAGGATATTTACCTTAAGGTAAAGGTAGGTAGTGATACTTGGAATTTAGCTCGAAATTGTATGCGCATCGCAATTTCAGCAACCGGCCACACAAGTCCTTCGCTTCTACGCTGGTGCACGTGGTTGCTTTGTGAAAGTACCGAGTGTGGCTTTTCCGTTTCTTTTCCCGGTTCCGGTTCCGGTTCCGGTTCCAAGTCCAATCCATTGCCACTTTCATTTCCAAGCATCACCAGTAGCTACCTTAAGTTAGCCTGAGATGGTTCCACGGAGGATTTAGGTGGGTAAGTTACCTTAGGTAAGGTAAGGTAGTTATGGTACCTAACTTAAGGTAGATAAGGTAAGGTCGGTAGCTGTGTTTAGTGTCCGCCCGGCATGCTGTGCCACCTAAGGTACCTACACTAAGTTATAAGCGGTCGCCTACCTCCCCTATACTTTAGCACCTAAGTTACAAATCCCTTCCCTGTAAATCAAGAAGTTGTACTCGGATAGCATGGACTGCAGCACTGACTCTTCCGACGGACCACGTTGCTCTCTCCTGCTCCTGTGCCCCATCACCTTACCTTAAGGTACCTACCACCTACGAGCAATCGTACAGACATGACAGACATGATGTAAATTACGCTTGGCTGGGCACCGCTTATGGTAACATCCGGTGACTACCTTACCTTACCTTACCTTACTGTTGATTGTACCTTATCAGGTGTCCAGGATACCTTACCCGATTCCATCCCCACGGAATCTCTACTGCCTCATTTCCTTGAAAGAATGCAAGGTTTTTTGAAAAGCCGGGGAAGAAGCGGCACAGCCCACGCATGGGGCTGTCAGACCGGCAGGCTATCTATAGCCGCTTAAGTCTCATTGACTGCAGCATCGTGGCCCGTTGCGTCAGAGCCCAGACAGTCCATGGCAGCTCTCTCGACCCTAACCTAGCCAATAGCCACTCTCTTCTCACCGCTCGGAATCTCAAAGCCCCAATGGCCACGACAAGGCGACATGACGCTCGATGGGAGATTGAGGCCGACACCGCTGAAACGGTTGTCATTGCAGGAGCCCCCATGTTCTCAGATACCATAAAAAGCCGGTCCAGGACCACGTTCCCCTTCCGTCCGTCAGAGCAAACCCCATATCAAGCACCCACCTATTCCACATGGCTCCTAGTCGCACTTCCTTTCCTCTTGAAGAGGACTTGCCTGAACCGGCGATCAGCTATGACATCAACCTTCCTTACAAGCCGCAATCGGCCGAATATCTTGATCGCGTCAGTCGCAGAACCGAGTTCCCGAACTATCTTCCTGCGTGGGAGCCCAACATTTGGTTCAATGAAGTCCCCAAGTTCGATTACCACGATCCGGCATCGCGAGCCGCCAAGTCGAAGCCTCACCTCCTACACTCCGGCGTGACCGTTCGACACATCACACCCAAGATGGGCACGGTTCTCACAGGTCTGCAGATGCAAAACCTATCCGATGCCGCAAGAGACGAGCTAGCTCTCCTGATCGTGGAGCGCAAGATCGTCGTCCTTCGAGACCAGTCCGAGTTCCTCCATAGCGGACCGCAATTCCAGGAAGACTTCGTGTCCTACTTCGGCAAACTCAGTCATCAACCCGTCTCTGGCGCTGTCAAGGGCTTCCCGGCCTTTCACATCATCCACCGCGATGGCAACGAAGACGAGATCGCCAAGTTCTTTGAGCACAGATTGACGTCTACGCTATGGCATCAGGACGTCAGCTACGAGAGACAGCCTCCTGGATATATTATGCTAGGCATACTTGCTTGTCCGGATGTGGGTGGGGATACCGTGTTTGCAGATACCGTCGAGGCCTACAAGCGCCTCTCGCCGACTTTTCAAGGCATGATCAACGGCTTAAAAGCTATCCATTCATCCGAAAAGATGATTGCGCATGCCAAGGCAAGCAAAGGTCTCGTCCGCAGCGATCCTATCGACTCCATACATCCAATCATTCGCGTCCATCCCGTCACTGGCGAAAAGTCCATCTACCTGAACGGAGAATTCCTGAAAGGCATCGTCGGGCTTAAGCAGCATGAGACGGACTTGATATTGAAATTCTTGATCGATCACATCTGCACGGGCCACGACTTTCAGGCCAGAGTGCAGTGGGAGAAACACTCCGTCGTGATGTTCGATGGAAGGACTACTCTCCGTAAGCATTTCGATTTCGCTAACACTTAAGAGCAATGGGCTGATTATATATATTCATCAGATACGGCAACGGTCGATTACGACAGCCGAGTTCAAGCTCGACATATTTTCCGACTGGCTGCGATGACAGAGACTCCGATCCCAGTGGCGGGCAAAACGAAATAACCATGCTCAGAAAACTGAGTTTTGAGTGAGTGACGCTTCCCACCGATACGAATTGTGTATCTCGGGGTATGCACATCTTTCGACCGCGATACAATCGGTCACTCATTTGCTTCATTCTTTGGCGTAAGATAGACCTGGCGATTTTGGCGAGTGATGTTTCAAGAACGGCAACGGTAGACATCGTTTCTATTGGCGTGGGGCGATTCGGAGCTGCATTTGGGAACTGGCTGCAACGTCTTTGTATCTAGACTACCTTATCTACAGAAACCGTTCTTCACTTCATCATCTCTCATTTTGACTTGACTGCAAACAAAGCTCGACGAAGTAAATATCAAGCATGACACCATCGGTCTCACCAATGACGCAAAGGGCATGGCCATGCAAGCTCGAAGGCGTGGAGGCGGAGTACCTGGTCTTCCTTACATATATGCGAAAGGAGACCAGACAGGAAAACTCGAACCGGGACGTCAATGGTGGTGGGGACTCGTAATGTCGACCCGACTAAGGAACATCAAATAGGCGACGATTGGCGAATCTTGGTGATCGCTACAGGTGCGATGCCGAAGAACTTCCTCGACGCACTGAATATCACTGGTGCTTCGAAGAAGTCGAAGAGGGTGGTTTGTCCTGACTACGGGGGCGAGGGCAGCGCAAGAAACGATGGAGGAGTCGGAATTCTGGATTGAGAGAACAGACCGTCCGACCGGCGCCTATTCCATTCAGCAGGATGTACTGGAGGATTGTTCCAAGCATGGGGCTTGGGAACTGAGTCGTTATATATCACAATTGACCTGGTGTTGCGAAAGGTGATCGATCTCTGAATTGGGGCCAGACGGATGAGGTCAAGGGGTCCTGGGGAGGGTTAGCACAAAGGGGTGGATTGGAGAAGGAAGGATTGTTTTGAGCAGGCGACCTGGACCTTCCTTGGTCTGTCATTGGGAGGGCCTGTGATGTTTGAATAGTATGGGCGAGGCCAGGAAGTTTGACTGGACCAGGCGAGTACATTGTATTTACGGTTCGACTTGTGGAATCTGGCAGCTGATGTTAGTAGGTATATGGACTCCTGGATGCCCTCAGCTAGGGTTCGATGAGCTGAAGGCGGAGAAGATAGTGCTGAGATCGAACGAAGTGAGACCGGCTCAGCGGGATGCATATGATGATGTTTGTAAAGCGCTATGATGAGAGGAAGGGTATACACATTGTACTGGAGATATAGACATTAGAGACCTGTTGTTGTTGACTCGAGTAATTGTTGGTAGAAATTGGTTCCTGTGCTTTCTCCCTTCGGAACTCGTAGCAACACTCAGCTGATCTCTGTGTGCATTACAAATTTGAGATTGAGTTCATTCGAATAGCTACAGAGTCGACACTCCATAACAGAACAATGCCGTCGCATCCAGACATTCGCCACTGGGTAAAGGACAGTAGCCCTCCGATATCGGCCGCCTTCCCATTTTATATAAACGGGCTCTCAAGCAAATGAAAGCCCAAGCTAGTCAAGTCTAAGCATACTGTGGATTCACGATGACTAGCAAAGGAATTGATATGCATAATGGCGAAGGCCCGTTGTCGCCGGCCACGAGGTTGCGAAGGCTGATAAACAGCCCTAACGAGCTGCTCGTTTGTCCCGGTGTTTACGATGGGTTCTCCGCTCGAATAGCCCTCCAGACGGGTTTTGACGCTTTATACATGGTATCTCAATCATGCAATAGATGACCACAGGGACAGAAGAGCTGACCGTGACAGACGGGCGCAGGAACCACCGCCTCGAGACTCGGCCATGCAGACCTCGGCATAGCACAACTCCACGACATGCGCGAGCACGCCGAGATGATCGCCAACCTAGACCCCAACGTCCCCGTCATAGCCGACATGGACACCGGCTACGGAGGTGCCCTCCCCCCCTCCCCGACAAGTCTGGCCCCGCACCTGCTGATATACGTCCCAGGCCCCATCGTGGTCGCTCGCTCGACGGAGCAGTACATCCGCTCCAACGTCGCCGGCTTCCACATCGAAGACCAAGTGCAATCCAAGCGTTGCGGCCACCTCCAGGGAAAAGAACTCGTCGCCACCTCCGTCTACGTCTCGCGCATCCGCGCCGCCCGCGCCGCGCGCGACAAGCAACGCTCCGACATCGTCATCATCGCGCGCACCGACGCGCTCCAGAAGTACGGGTACGACGAGTCAATCGCGCGGCTACGAGCGGCGCAGGAAGCGGGTGCGGACGTGGGGTTCCTGGAGGGCCTCACGAGCAAAGAGGAAGCGAGGCAGGCGGTCAGGGATTTGCGTCCGTTTCCGTTGCTGTTGAATATGGTGGAGCACGGGGCGACGCCGACGATCGGCGTGGATGAGGCGCGGGAGATGGGGTTCCGGGTTATGATTTTCCCGTTTGCGGCGCTGGCGCCGGCGTATACGGCGATTAAGGGGGCGTTGGAGAGGTTGAAGAGGGATGGGCTGATGGGGACGGGGAGGGAGTTGACGCCGAGGAAGCTCTTTGAGGTTTGTGGGCTGGAGGAAAGTATGAGGATTGATGCGGCGGCGGGGGGGAAGGCGTTTGAGAACGGGGCTTGAGAGTACTGTAGAGGATTCTCCAATGGCACTTCACATCTTGTACCCCATAGACAAATCACCCATGCAAACTCTCAAGTGTACAAGCTTAGCATGTGATATCAAGCCACGGCGCACGGCCGCAGTTAGTGCAGAGCTTGGACCAGCCTTGACGGTTTTTCGGTAACTGCGAGGTTCATGCCTTATCTATCAATCACAACGCGAGCCAATTGTCAAGCCCCAGATCATCATGCCAAAAGAGAACAAAAAGCGTGGGAGACATGGGGAGAGGAAAAGAAAGCGGGAGGAGTACAATGACCATGGCTCATCATCGAACAAGAAGCTGAAAGATGAAGAGCATGACTCGGAGGAGGTGGAGATTCTTTTGGACGGCAGTGATGCCGCTCGACACAGGCATCTCGCAACTCTAGAGTCACCGGGCGAAACGCCCTTCTATGGTTTGCTCGACGACGAAGAGCAAGAGTACTTCCGACGTGCGGACGAGATGCTGGAGGTCAATCAATTCGCCGATGTCGAAGAACGGACTCTGTTCCTCACCAACGTATACCGGGAAGCAAATGGGAAGGAGCTCAAGATTGCTAGCAGTCAATCTTGCTCTCGGCTAATGGAACGACTGATCTTACTGTCGACGGCGGATCAGTTGAAGGCGTTGTTCGGCAAGTTCAGCGGACAGTATGTTATTTGTGGTCCTACAGTTGTATGTTGTAGCTAACTTGGAACCCAGCTTTCTGCATCTCGTACAGCATCGATTCGCTTCTCATTGTTGCGAAACATTGTTCATCAGTTCAGCGCCAATCGTAACGAAAGAGCTGACTGCACCACTGGAAGAAAAACAGATCTCAAGCGACGGAGAGGTGTTCGTTTCCATGGAAAATCTGTTTCTTCACACGCTGAATGAGCTTGAAGGCAATCTTGGGTACCTGATGACAGATAGATTCGCGTCACATGCCTTACGAGTGCTGCTTGTGATACTGTCCGGACGGCCGCTAGCCAAGTCAAGCACTGCGTCGCTTCTGGCCAGCAAAAGGAACGAAAACATCGGCGTTGTCGGCATTGATAATAATAAAACGGACGAGCTGGGTCGCACAACCAGGTCTGTACCTGAGTCGTTCCAATTGGCGCTCGATAAAATGATTGCGGACACCGTTGCCGGACTGGACACCACGTACCTTCGCGCCTTAGCTGCACATCCAGTTGGCAACCCGGTCCTGCAGCTCTTACTTGAACTTGAGCTGGCAGGATCGGGTAAGCAGAAAGCAAAGGACGAACAGTCGCTCTTCCTCAAACTACTGCCGGACAACCCACCACAAGAAGGTACAGAAAGCGCATCATTTATTCAAGGAATGGTGTACGATCCTGTTGGATCTCGATTACTTGAGACCATAGTTCGGTGCTCTCCTGGCAAGACTTTCAAAGTAATCTACAAAAGTCTCTTCAAAGAGAGACTAGGCAGTCTCGCACGAAATGAAACGGCCGGATTTCTGGTTGAGCGGATACTGGAAAGGTTAAGCAAGGAAGATCTAGAGGAGGCTATACAGGCGATCATACCCCAGATTGGGAGCCTTGTCGAGCGCTCGCGAACATCATTAATCAAGACCATGATCGAACGGTGTACTACTCGGAATGTCGAAACGGGTTCAATTGCGGAAGCGCTGCAGAAGGCCTACGGGACTGATCCCCGTACTAGACTCGAGAAGATGCTGAAACTCAGCTTCAGCAACAGTCCAAATGACACAAAGGACGCCGTTGATATTCGAAAGGACAAGGACCCCGAGAAGTTGCACGGCTCGCTGCTGGCGCAAACCATTCTTTCAGTTCCAGGATCATCGAACCTACTCATACTTGATAGCCTACTTGCGCTATCTGCCGCCGATCTACTACATGTTGCCAAGGACCAAACGGCATCGCATGTCTTACAAGCTTCACTAGGTTCGATCAATACGAACACCCAGTTTCGTCGCAAGCTCGTTCAGAAGTTTTACGGACACGTTGGTGAGCTGGCCTTACACGCCATAGGCTCCCATGTTGTGGACTGCTTCTGGACCGCAACGCAAGGACTAGCTTTTATTCAAGAGCGTATTGCCGAGGAACTCCTGGCAGACGAGGCCGTCATACGAGAGTCGTTCGTGGGGAGAGCGGTGTGGAGGAATTGGAAGATGGATCTCTATAAGAGGAGGAAACTCGACTGGATCAACCAAGCAAAGTTCGGTGGCGATGCTGGCGGCGGCTCGGTTGCGACTCTCAATATCCGTGCGGATCCAAAGGAAAGATCAGGCATCGAGCTCGCCCGGGAGAAGTTCGCTGCTGCAAAGGCGAGAAAGTCCAAAAATGGTCGACTAGGGTCTGGCACAGGGGCAAACGGCATTTCAGCGCCAGGTCGACGAATCGATATAAAGAGCTAAGGGCGGGAGCTAACGCACCACGACCAGCGTCATTGATGGGTATTGCCGGAAGTAATGGACCTACAAGGGTTTAACGAGAGGGAGCGCCATACGAAAGGTCTAACTAATAAGGTGAGGTAGCTACACCAAAAGACCTCGCTGCTGCGAAAATTTACTACATAAATTAAGCGACACGCCTTATTTAGTTAGACCTTTCGTATGGCACTCCCTCTCGTTAAACCCTCGTAGATGTTAGCTCGCACCATAGTACAGGATTGGAAAGGTCATGAGTGTGTCTCCTTCAATTTTATTCTCCTTGCAATATGGCCAACAATTGTAATGGTTTCGATCACCGGTCGTCAACAGACGAGCCAGTGCTTGATCGAGCGAGCGAAGTTTCATCGGTTAGTCCTGAACACCTCAACTCCTATTGATGAGTAAGCAATTTCTCTGGATGAATCTGCTGACATGTTGCATGCCTTCTAGTTGCTTAATGCTGTCCAAGAGCTGCTGATACCCTTCATTCAGGCCGCAGACAAAGACGCTGGTACCAAAGGATCAGGTCACGGTCTCGCAATTGAAGGCGGTGGACCTAGAACAGCGCTCGTAGAGCATCATAAGCCTCAGAAGCTACATAAATTACTGGACTTCCGGCTCCCAGACCATGGCAAAGGGCAGGATGGCTTGTTACGGGAAGTGGAGAAGGTTTTGCAGTACTCTGTGAACACATGGGATCAAGGCTTCTTAGATAAACTATACGGGTCGACGAATGCGGTCGGGGTGGCCTCAGAACTTATACTGGCGGTTCTGAATACAAACCTCCATGTCTACCAAGTCTCTCCTGCTTTGACCATAATCGAGAAAACTACCGCGCAAACGCTTGCGAATCTTTTTGGACTCACAGGACCTCACGCCGGTGGATTCAATGTACAGGGTGGCAGTGCCTCTAACGCGACGTCCATCGTAGTGGCTCGAAACACGCTGTTTCCCGAGACGAAAGAGTTGGGCAACAGTGCAGGCGGCCGAAGCCTCGTTCTCTTCACAAGCGCCCACGGCCACTACAGCATCGAGAAGGCGGCGCAGATGCTCGGCTTCGGTCGCTCCGCCGTGCTGTCTGTCCCAGTTGACAGCGAGGGTCGAATGCTACCCTCGGCGCTGGACACCTCAATAAAAAAAGCCAAATCCGAGGGCAAGACCCCCTTCTACGTGAACGCAACCGCCGGCACGACCGTCCTAGGCTCCTACGACCCCTTCCAACCCATCTCCGCCGTCTGCAAAGCCCACAACCTCTGGCTCCACATCGACGCCTCGTGGGGCGGCCCCGCCATCTTCTCCCCGACCCACAAACACAAACTCGCCGGCACCCACCGCGCCGACAGCATCGCCATCAACCCGCACAAGATGATGGCCGTCCCGCTCACCTGCTCCTTCCTCCTCGGCGCCGACCTGCGCAAGTTTCACCAGTCCAACACCCTCCCCGCCGCTTACCTCTTCCACCCCCCCGACCCCTCCTCCGACACCCAAGTCTGGGACCTCGCAGACCTAACCCTGCAATGCGGCCGCCGCGGCGACGCCCTCAAACTCGCCCTGGGCTGGATCTACTACGGCGCCACGGGCTACGGCGCGCAGATCGACAACGCCTTCGCCACGGCCGCATACATGGCCCGGCTGATCGCGAGCTCGCCGCACCTGCATCTCGTCTCGACGGACCCGCCACCCTGTCTGCAGGTGTGCTTTTACTACGCGCCGCATGGCCGGCTGTGCGCGGACGCGGCGGGCAACACACGCGCGACGAGGGAGATTGCGCGCAGGTTGGTGGCGGTTGGGTTTATGGTTGATTATGCGCCGGGGGAGAGGGGGTGTTTTTTTCGGGTCGTGGTGAATGTGGGGACGAGGAGGGAGACGGTGGATGGGTTGGTCAGGGCGGTTGTGGGGGTTGGGGGGGAGGTGGTGGGCGGGGGCTATGAGGATGTGGATGGTGTGGAGGGCTGATGGGGTTGGTGGTGTTGGTTGGGGGGCTTTTTGGTGTAGATGGTTGTAGATTGGCATATAGACTGTGTGGAGTGGGTTTTGTGGATAGATGCACCTCTCTCACTCTTTGGATCTCTGCTCGATCGTTGGCCGTCTAGTCTCATCTGAAGTGCTCGTTGTTATTCGAACGGCACGTATCTCCCACCGACCTGAGAAGTCTTCACCCCTTGAGGCTTGTGAAATGCCATCGTTCAAGCCCACCCACGTTGTGATTGCAGCTCCTTGTTGGGTGCCATATTTGCAGTGGCAGGCATGTCTAACTTTGGTTCATTAATCAATTCCATTTGAACTTGCACGAGACTAAAATCGAAGTTGCACTCAACCTGTGCTAAACCAACCCCTGATTTCACGCGTAGACCCACACCTATGGACACACTTTGATGCCTGGGTAGATTCCTGCCTGAAGCCATGGGTACTCTTACACCTAACTCCATACCTAATTCCACGCCGAAATCCAAGCCGAAACTCAAGCCGAGTTCCACGCCTAATTCCACGCCTAATTCCACTCCTGATCCCACACCCGAATCCATACCCAAACTCAAAACCCATGTGGGGCAACGATTGACCGGAGCAAATTATCAAACAGAAATGTGGATACAAATTCTTGTCGCCAAGTCCGGAGCGGATGAGAGGTAGGTGCCGCAGAACTACAGACCAGGGTGTAAGAACAATGTCTTCCTAGCACACGACCTGATTAGGTGGGCGCAGCAGCATATCTTATGTGTATCGCGCCGAGGCAGGCTGAGAATGTCGTTCTAACCCATCCCGCCTGTAACCGAATCGTGCTGATCTGGACAGGGTTTCGTATCCTCAAAAGCGTTCATTCCGCCCTTCCGTAGAAGACGAGATTTGTAGGTCGTTGAGGAAACTGGGACTGAGAACTCTGCAAGAAGTGTACTTGCATTGCGGCCAAAGAAAGCCTACCTTTACTCTCTCCACAAGGAAGGGAATGGCGAAACGGCTGAAAAGTCTTCTCTGGTAGAAGAAAAGATGAGAGGTCCACCGAACTGAGATGAAAGTGAGTGGGGTTTACAACGTAGATTCTGACGGTTGTTGTGGTGGTGGTGTTGGTACTTGGGTGCCGACGTAATTGGTGAAGCCTTTCCACCTTCTTTGGGGATACACTATGCTCGCGAAACGGCCCACTTCAAACATGTCTGTGTCCTCATCTCTGCCGGGGCTTTCGGAGGGTGGTATTGAATCAGGATCTTGGGCGGGTAAAGTGGAAATCCTAAAGTTCAATGGTAGGCTTCTGACGAGTAGTGTTACGGTCTCGGTTCGGGCATCGGTAGCGGTGCATGTAGGATAGGGCGTCCGGTCGGAGAAGCGGCTGACTGTAGGGCGCCTCACCCTATCATCGCCACCGACAGGCTGAGCTATGTTGACTTCAATGACTTCGGTAGCGGGTGTTTCGACCGAGGATATTAACGGAGAAGTAGGCGCGGCCAGGATGGACGGTTTGGCTTGAGGGACGAGGGTGGGGATTGGTGCCAGTGGAAAGCGGGGCGTCGAGCCGGTTAGGGTAGCACCCATCTGGTCGACCCTGTGATATGATTAGAGCGATTACTCCAGTGGTCATGACCAACAAGACATCAGGTGAAGGTATGGGTCAGCTTACCAGTGGACAAGAGCCTCGGTGAGGCCGTCCAGGCCGAGAGCGTGCAGTCCACCTCGCATGGCTACCATCTTCTCGAGACCAACCATGTGGCATATGTAGAACGGAAGGTTACCCGCCAGTAGCTGTTGCACCAACCTTAGAGAGGGTCTCGATTGCGACGGTAGATCTGAGCTGTGGATAGATGTTTGCGCTTACCTCGTGTCCAGCCAAGTTGATTACCGCCGCGATGTTTTCGTCGCTGATAGCTTGATCAGGGTCCGCGAGCGCCTTGTTTAGCGCTCGTATTGCTCGGCCTCTGCTATCCAGTATCCAGGTTTCGTCCCGCTTGTCTGCGCGTGTGGCGGCGTAGTGAGTGGAAGATACGAGAAGGGTGCCATAGAACAGAGCCGGACATCTTAGAGCCAACCGCATCCATTTCGTCAGGAAAGGACTCTGCTGTCCAGTTATTTCGGCTGGTATCAAGGCTTGACGAAGTAGCACAAAGTCTGGGTACAGCAATTTAGCACACTGGCCGACTCATTAGGATAGCGTGACTTAGAAGTCAAAAATGAAGAGAATGCTCCATTATCAATATAGAGAAAATCCCCATCGTCCACAGTAAGTCTGGTTGATACACCCACCAATGAATGAGGAGCAGAGAAGAACACATGACGATCAAGATATTAGCCATGACGACGATAGCTTCACCCACCAACGTCGGAAAACAAGCCCATGGAAAGAGGCTAGCAAGACTGTAAGTGATTGATACATACAGTGATCCAGCAAATCGTGCATGTATGGCTGTGCCCCGACGGGATACACCGCAAACGGGTCCACCCTGCCAGCTCCGAGCACTGTTGCCGGATGATCCATACGCCACCGTTCTTGACTGGAATACCGGGTGACTGCTTGCTGGTCCGCCAGGATACTACCGCTGCTATGATCGCTTCCGGTGTCCGTCATTGACCATCGTCGGCCACTACATGTTGGACAGATACCGATATCACGGGTTTGCCAGTTGCTGCTGGTGTCAAACGCCTGAGGCACCGCTTGGATAGTGGGACATTTACACCGTAGTCGCGGCGTTCTCTCGAACGGTGTTTGCCTTTCCCTGCGCTTCTCCCGGAGCCTTTTCTTCTGGATATATTGCTGCATGACATGAGTGCGGACTGCTCTTCGCGTCTCCTCATCCTTGCCCTCGTTCGGTTTGGACAGGTTCACAAAGTGTAAATTCGAGTGGCTGGCCGGCATCTTGACCCCAGTACTGTTATTAACCTGGATTCGAAATGGGAATCTGCAAGAGACCAGTATCAGATGTAGTCCAATTGTCAACCGGCTTGCTTGTGGGCAGGGACTCACACCTATGTCATTGGCCATGTTGCAATGGCGCTGCAAGCTCGATTCGCTATACACTGACTAAGGTAATCCTACAAAGCGTAAGAGTGATTGTACCCGAGCATCGAAAAAGGAGCCGTTGTTGTTGTTCGATTACTGCTCCTTGTCGTGGCAATTACTGAGCTGGGTATTTGGCGAGCGATGCCAGTAGGTTCCCGAAGGCCAAGGAATAGCTGTTTGAATTCGGCCTTAGAGTATTATCACACAGAGAGAGGTCTAGCAGCCAAATCTACACCGAAAATTCTATTCTCTACCCATACAGTGCAATACGATGCGATGCGATGCTTCATGCGATACGAGAAGATCTGATTCGGCAAATCATCTTCCCAACTCCACCCTTCTCTCGAGCACATGCCGGGCCTCACTCTCACTGATAACCTCCAGTCCCAAGGATTGCAATACCTCCCTGGCACTTTCGTTACTTTCGAATACCTTTTGTTCCCCCTCTAGCAAGCTCATGGTTCCTTCGCTGGTTTCTTCGGTGCTGTGCATCGGTAGATTTAGAAGCCCTACCCCTTCCTTCAACTTCTTCATGCCTGTCGCTCCTTGTCCCGGACCAAGGTACTTATCGAAGACACCCCAAATCGCAGCCAGGTCGCGCGATAATTGTACAGCACCACTTGCAGAGAACGTATTTCGCATCAAAATGTTGTCCCAGAAGAAGGTCTGTATGGACAGAGAGAGTTGCCGCGCTACTCGTCTCAAAGGAGCGGTGGCGAGGACGGCAGCAAGGAAAGTGAAATATAATGTCAGTTGTTGAAGTAGTGCGTCCAACTCAGCCGTTATTGCCAACGAAGCTGCATTGGAGTCATCTGGAGACAAGGAAGACCACGGGTTTATCCGTCCATACGGTCGGAGAGCGTCACGCATATCATGAATCAGCGTATCCTGTATTATACCCTCGGTCCTCACACGTAGACGTCTGTAAACACTCGCGGTCTCATCAAATAGTGCGCCAGAATCGCCTTCCGAGCCTACATGACTCGAAGTTCGCTCGGCGACGTCCTCGATACTCATGGGTCCGGCTAGGTTCTTGGTGGTGTTGCGCCTGGCTCGGTCTTGCAGCTCTTCCCATAATTCGAGAAAGAACTGTCATGTTCGATCAGGTGTGCTCCCAGCCATAACAGAATTAGCGACTTACAACATCATCGCTCCAATCACGCATCTTCTTCTCCATATACTCCGCGCTTCCATAAACTCTGCAGAGTCTCTGTAACCCCTCAATGCCTTGCACGTTCGCTTGATCATCCTGCCTTATACCCTGCATAGTCCGGGCAATTGGAGACGTCAGAGTAATGTAAGCCTCAAGACTGGATTGGAGTCGATCGTGAAATTTATCGAAGATGTTGATCTGGATATCTATCAAGAAGCGGAGCTTTTGTGAGAAAGAAGATAAGGGTCGGTATCGATCTTGTATTATACATTAGCTCGAACTTCCCGGCAGAACAGCACATGATCGTACCTGTAATTGTTTCAAGCAGGTCATTAACCCTTATAGCAGCTTTCGTGGGCTTGGTGTTGCCAGGGTCCACACTGTCGTAGTCTAATTCTCCGCTATCTTTAGCATCAAGAATATTCTGATACCTTGACAGAGCGACTAAGCAGGTCTGGTCAGTACGTCCACAAGGATATCAATTATTGCAGGAGTAACAAGGTAAGTAACGCTTACAGTCCTTCTCTACTTGCAACCACTTCCCAAACCAATCTCTTTTAACCAGTACCTCCCATGCCAGGCCCTTCCATGCTTCCAAGCCGTAACCACCATCGTACGCCCATTCGTCCTTCAAGGTTGTGTCGAAGCTCATCAGCTCATGAATGAGATGGCTAAGCAACTGCGGCTGATGTGCGAGCTGAGGCAGTAGCGTGAGAACTTTGTGCCGTACCATAGGAAGCAGAGACGTGATGAAAGCGGAGGTGGAATCAATATAGGTCGGGTTAAGGGCTAAATCGGACCTTCTGAAATGGTCGGTCAAGATAGGCTGTAGATATAACGCAAGGAAGTCATTGTACGTGTTCAAAAGGCCGATTATGTGCGACAAGAAGTACTCCGGCTGCTTCCATTAGAACACGATAGAGGTCAAAGGCTAGCGGTGTGCCACGTACCTTGTCTGGTCGGTTGGTAGGCCTGTCACCATCAAAGTGATACCTAAAACGCATTTCTAGTGGTTTGACCATGACCTCCAGTGGTAATAGTATCAAAGGACCTTCACCACGTAGGCCATCCATCTCTTGGCTTTCTCGACTTCGCAGCTCACTATGATAGAAATTGAGCACGCATAGAGAGAGACTAGAGATGATTCGTCTACTCACGGTTCTTGTAGATCAAGTAGTTTGACGACTCCCTCAGCCCACTCCGTCTCTAAGTCTCCAGGGACTGTAGTATCTTTCGCAGGCCATTTCATTTTCGTTAGAGTTTCCTCGAACTCCGCTCCAAACGCATCCTTCATCTGCTTCCAAAGCATTGTTGCTGAGTTTTCGACATAATCGACAAGATGAGGTGCAGCACCCTCGGCCGCGGGCTGCGCTGCCTTGACAGCTTTGGCAACGTTCTGGAGATGTACGTAGGGCTGCAAGGCAGCATGAGGAGAAGCTTTGAAATTCCGGCGAGCGTCGGTGCTTTCCTAAGGGTCAATACTTGTTCACTGCACATGAGCCGCAGCATCAAAGACGATCGGTACCTCAGCTTGTCCACTTCCGCCAGCAGCTCAACGTAACCTTGCGCAATGTCCAGCCTTCGTAATTTCTCCATACTGGAGTCAAATTGACGGACAGCATCATCGCTGGTCTCGGACCTCGTGATTATCTGAATTTTCCGTTCAATATCTGCTTGTCTTCTAGTGAAGCTGTCGGCCTGCTGCAGAATAGACGATGCATGACTTTCGGAGGCGCGTTGTGCATTTTCAAGATCGGCTTCAGCGTCGACCAGCTATGCCGAGTCAATAGTAGCTAGCAGTCAGTAACATCAGGGTAACCGACCTGGCTCCTCAGCAAAGTCTGCTGGGTCTTGACGTTAAGAAGCAGCGAATCTAGGCTCTCTAAGTCCGCGGCAATTTGTAATTTATCATTGAGATAGTCGTCAACTCGTATATCTCTCTCTTCAATCAAGGCACTCTCCAGATCCAGTCTAATTGCTATTTCCGTCATCGTACGGGGCCTTGATTCATGTGCGTCTGTCGTGGATCTTTACTTCCGCTACATGTGTTCTGTACCTTGGCCGAATCGTGAAACGCAGAACTCTGTGCACAGACCACTACTTTAATATTGATGATGACGCTATCCTGCAAGTCCGGTACTTACCATACGTGGAACATCGATCTCGAACTTCCACCACGCAGGAAGAACAGTGATGGACGCTGCCAATTTGGTCCAAGACTAACATGGCAAGCCCAGCAAAGAGGCGTAAGAAGAATGACTTCCGATCGTCTCCGAAAACCGTACGAAGCTTGGATCACTTCTTCGGTAAACAGATCGACACCAAAGTCTCGGAGCTATCTGCTGCAGGCTTCTTATCTGGACCAGCTTTCGAGAACGCGTCGCAGAAGACTGATTGTCCCGATGGAGACGATATAGTTTCTGCAGATGAGTTATTGGCGAGAAAATTGCAGGATGAGTGGGACAACCAGTATGTCGGCGCGCGCGGGATAGTCGCGCAGTCGTCGCCCGCTACGCAATTACATGATCCGCATAGAGTGAACTCGGCCAAGGGCGCAGAGAAGGGCAAGGGTCAGCAAAAAGGGATTGAGGAGGAACACTCTCCCAGCCCTAGGGCTATCGAACCGGCAAAGAAAGCCATTCTGTCACTCCAGTCGGCAGCTTCAGCCGAAGATACAATATCCTCGACGATACCTTTCGACGAGAATCCCCTCACCTTCGAGCCTTCTAGATATGTCCCGGATCTAAAGAGATACTGGGCTACGGAGGGCGGGGACGCGTCTTACGCGCTGCTGACTAGGTGTTTCGTCCTCGTGAACAGTACACAGAGTCGCATCAAGATCGTAGACACACTGGTGAACATGCTACGGGTTATTATTGAAGGCGATCCAGAAAGCCTGCTACCGACTGTATGTTTGCGTTTTCACACCCGTGATGTATAGCACGTGTCGCTTTGCTTACGTTTCAGCATCTAGGTGTGGCTCGCCACTAATTCAATATCTCCACCTTATATATCCTTGGAACTTGGACTAGGAGGTTCAGCCATATCAAAAGCGCTGAAGAAGGTGTGTGGGCTCGACAATGCTAGCCTCAAAGCGCTCTACGACAAGCATGGAGATGCTGGCGATGTCGCATACGAGGCAAAGAAAAGACAAAGCTATACGCTTCGAAAGCCCAAGCCGCTCTCTATTAAAAGTGTCTATCAGAGCTTAGTCAGGATAGCGAAAAGTAAAGGCAACGGCAGCCAGGAGTTCAAACAGCGGATCGTTGAAAGATTAGTCCAAGACGCCAGAGGGGCGGAGGAGAGCAGATATATCGTCAGGACGTTGGTACAACATCTTCGAATAGGTGCTGTGAAGACGACTATGCTGATCGCGCTATCACGGGCATTCGTCCTGTCGCGGCCTCTGAATGCTGACTTTCCTCTTATGTTGCAATCCGACCTCATCAAACTTAAAAAGGAGGCCTTGGCCGAAACGTATTCGAAAGGAGAAGAGATGGTCAAAGCTTGTTTCGCTCGGCGACCCAACTACAACGATTTAGTTCCGTGTCTGCTGGAAGTGGGAATATCGGACGAGCTTTTGGTGCGGTGTGGTCTTGCACTACACATTCCGCTACGACCTATGCTGGGGAGCATCACGCGCGATCTTGGAGAAATGCTCATCAAACTACAAGGGCGAGACTTTAGTTGTGAGTACAAATACGATGGACAACGAGCGCAGGTCCATTGCGACGATCGAGGCAAAGTCTCGATTTTCTCCCGGCATTTGGAGGTCATGACAGATAAGTACCCGGACCTTGTCGAACTTGTACCAAAGATCCGTGGTGAAGGGGTAGAAAGCTTCATTCTCGAGGGCGAAGTTGTTGCTGTGGACCGCGAAACAGGAGAGCTCAAGGCATTTCAGACACTCACAAATCGAGCGAGGAAAGATGTCGATATTGGTAGTATCAAGGTCGACGTGTGTCTCTTTGCCTTTGATTTGATGTACCTCAACGGGGAAGAGCTGCTCGATCGGCCGTTTCGTGAAAGAAGAGAGCTTCTTCGAAGCCTTTTCATCGAAGTACCCCACCACTTCACCTGGGTTAAAAGCATTGATGCGACCTCGTCCGACTCTGAAACGGTGTTGGAATTCTTCAAAAGCGCAACAGACATCAAGTGTGAAGGTATCATGGTCAAAGTACTTGACAACCTGCCCAACCCTGCTCTGCAACCCTCGGGAGACGATGTCGATCCAGAGGAGGACGAAGCAATTATCCAGTTACCACCCACCCCTTCGAAGTCTACAAAGAGAGGAGCAAAGTCCAAAGCCAAGTCCGGCAGTGGAGGTGTAGAAGGCAAAGAGAGAGGCACACGCCGCAAAGCGCTCCTCGCCACCTACGAGCCCGACAAACGTCTCGACTCCTGGCTGAAAGTCAAGAAAGACTACAACACCGCCGCCGACACCCTCGACTTGATCCCGATCGCCGCATGGCACGGCTCCGGCCGCAAAGCGAGATGGTGGTCACCCATCCTCCTGGCCGTGCGCAACCCCGACACCGGCTCCCTCGAGGCGGTCACGAAATGCATCTCCGGCTTCACGGACAAGTTCTACGCCGCGAACAAAGAACGCTACGCCGAAGGCGGCGCGAACGTCATCTCGCGGCCAAGTTACATCGAGTACGGCGGCTCGCCTGACGTGTGGTTCGAGCCGCAAGAGGTGTGGGAGATGGCGTTTGCGGATATCACGATGAGTCCGACGTACACGGCCGCTATAGGGATGGTCAGCGACGAGCGCGGGCTGAGCCTGAGGTTTCCGAGGTTTCTGAAGGTCAGGGAAGATAAGGGGATCGAAGAGACTAGCACGGCCGAGTTTCTGGCTGGGCTGTGGCGGAAGCAACAGGCGACCTCGCAGTCTGGGACTCATGTCGATGGTCGAGGTGCTGCGAATGAGATGGAGGATGGTGACGATGATGATGATGATGCAGGCTGAACGGGCGTCACATCTGTACACAAGTGTATGGTCTCGGGACGACTTGACCAGACTCGGGACTCGGTGCGCCCTTAGTCTCCTGTAGCAACGCGCTCCCTCACAGCATCGGCCGTCCGAACGACTTTACCTGACCGTACGGACTATGGTCATCGCTTTTTTATCATGTGCCGGACTTAAAAGATGTAGGCGAGGTCAAAGGCGTTCAGCTGCTGTGGAGCCGTCTACACATACATGTCAAGACTTGGGGCATATAAAACTCTTCATTATCTGACACTACTTGGACGACAACTATTAGACTTATAGATCCACTGTACGTTTGACTCATTCGCTGCCCTGATGTTTGTTTCTGGACTCTGGAAGGTTTGAGGATTGACCACCGATATACCTACTGTACCTAGGTAGGTAAGGTAGCCGGTTACCGGCCATGAGCTACAATAATAAATGGCTCGCGGATCAGCACTACCTTACCTTAGAGAACTTGGGCTAGGCCGTGGCTTCGCATCGATGTCAGACCGAAAGCCCGAGCGTGGCTTTGTCATCATGCGTTTCTGCTGTCAGCAATCGGTCCGCGAATTTGCCGATCACAAACGCCGATAGCCAGAGCACCGGCAGCATGCATGCCGGGGGATAACGTTAAGGTAAGCTCAACGGTCCTCTTGAGGTAGGTTAATGCGAATGGCAGTTTCTATCCATCAATCAGTTCACAGCACCTCAGGGTGATAATGGTTGGGCTCTTATTATCATTGACTTGAAGACCGTTGTTGTGCTAGCACAGTTTCAATTAGAGAACTTTTGCAAAGTGTAAATTTTTATTGGGTAAAAGACTTCGCTGGTCCATGTGACTGCATAAAAGACTCAGATGATAGTCAGCCCATAAAAAAGACTTGAATAGACTCAACATCAAGTGCTAACTCAAATAGTCTTTGTGTCTTAGAATGTGTCAACACATCAAAATGTAAATAAACATTAGAATAGTAAACAAACAAATAAACAATAAATATTTATGTATTTAAATTGCTTCTATTTACTAATTATGTAATTTACAGCATATAAAGACATTATGTTTTATCTGATGACATGTACTGCAGCAATGAACTGCATTTTTCAGTCTTAAATTCTCATCAGTGTCTCTTAAATCATTCTGATGCAACTTATGCAGAATATACATATTCTTCATTTAAATTTGTTTCTTCTTAGATCTTTCACAAGACACATAAATATGTGAAGAATTACACTTTATGTTGTTAATAAAATAAAAATTGCTGACATTAACAGCTGTCATCAGCTCAGAATAAATAGCAGTTTAGATTATTACTGAGAAAATGAAAAGAAAATAAAGATTAAGAAATTGATTCAGAGCAAAGATACAGATCATAATATAATTATAAAATATGTTGTTTTTCTAATAATGATAATAGAAGCAGATTTAAGTTCATAAATTGATTATGAAGATTAAGTCATTTAATTAAATCATATATTTCTTAATAAGAAATTTCATCTATATCTATGTAAATAGAGTAGTTAACATAATCAATAATATAGAAACTGACTTACTTAATTGCTTCAAGCTCATTGTTGTGTCTTTAGAATGTGTTTTGCACAGAAAAGAGTGTATAAAATGTTTTAAAATAAGATATTTACAATTTTTAATCATTTATATCTTGTCTTCATCATTCTATGTCATATAATATTCAGAAACTCAATAATTAAAAGCTCATAATTAAGTTTCAGAATCTTATTAACAGACTTAATGATGTTCAATGTGTTATGATTGTAGTAATGATTAAAAAAGTAAGTAATAGCTTAAAGTTATGAATTTTAAGCAGTAAGAACAGTCAGTAAAATACTTTTTAAAAAAGAAGCATTTACTATTTATTAAAGTCAGTCTTTCACAGCTAATTTAATCTTTCATAGCTTTCTCATTTTTGTTTTAAAGACTTTTACTATTTTTGTTTAAACAATAATTTAGAAATAAAATCTTAACATTTTTTCTGTTTTCTTTAAGAAGTTTTCACTCAAATAATAATAGCAATAAGCTCTCATTACTTAAGAACTCAGCAGCATATCTATCTGTAATAACTCTTTATCTTAATCTGATATCAAAGTATAGTTCTGTATCTCTGAAATTATTCATCACAAATGTAAAAGAAAGTATTTTCACAAATTTTAAGATTTATTTTTCATTATTGCTTAAATAAGAAGTAAGTTTCTTCTATTTACATTAATTATAGTCATTAACAGCAAGATCTGCACAAAGTGAACTTTTAAAAAGATGCTGTTCACAGCAAGAAAGAAACAGCATTGTTAAAAAAAGTAATTAAATTGTATTGAACATATAAAACAGCATTTAAAGTTGTCTGTAAGTAGTAATTAATTTAATAACAAAAGAAAAGAAAATTCATCAGTTACTGAATTAATTATAAGATTTATGTACATTTTAGAAGTCTGTAAACATAACTTCTACATATAGACTAATAATAGCTGAAAGCTGTACTGTTAAGCTTTTAAATCACTGTCTAAAAGTTTTTATCTAATTTACTGAGCTATCTTGTAGCTCATTGTTTTTCTGAAGTGAATTTATAGACAATTTATAATATTATAAGACTTAATAATTTTTATAATACATAAATATCTTAAAGCAGCCTTCTGTGCTCAGCTCTAACTGCAAAAGACTGTTCACTTTTATATATTTGCTTCAATACAGATATGCACTTTCTTCAATATTAATATAATCATCATTTTATTCTTTAGACTTATTTACATTCTTTATGTGCAGATTAATATATAGCATTTATATATAATGTGTGTTGAGTGCTTTATCAGTGTTTTAAATGCAAATTTAAGAGAGAAAGTATTAATTAATATAATAATTGATGTAAAAACAGAACTTATTTATTTTTAATAAATTAATTATTTATGATCTTGTGCAGAATCTGTCAATTAAGAAAGACTGCATTCTCTGAAGAAACAGACAGCTTTGATAAAGCTGACATTGTGATGTAATGTTGACAGTAGTAAGATGAAAGTGTATAAATAATGATGAGATTGAAATGCATTAAATGATGAATGTAAACATTAAATACTTAATGACAGTGATATGTTTATTATAGACAAAGAATTAGCACTGAAGTAAAGTTTATCTGAGTCTTTTTTACAGACTAACTATCATTTAAGTCTTTTTTGCAGTCATATGAATTAGTAAAGTCTTTTATTCATTTTTATTTGCACTTCTGACATAGATTTAGCTCAGATTCAAAGTGTTAGTCATTTACACAAAGTGAAAATGACTAACACTTCAATTCTTGTTTTGCCTGCAGTTTATACTTTTTACACTTCATTTACAGTTGATGAACCCTGAACTGATTACTTTTGAAAGATAATTACATGCTAGTATTGTAAATTCTGAAGTGCAAAAAATTATTTGCACTTTGCAAAAGTTCTCTATTACCTTACCTAGGCTGCTGGACGTTGCACAAGAGCAGAGAGACCGAGAAGAAAGGCGTTGCATATCTCCGGGCTCGGCTCCGGCAGTATGATATAGCGCACTTCCGGTCCAGGTGCCGCTTTACGCAGCAAGAGGTCACTGAGTCATTTTGGCTTCACCATACGAAGTATCGAACTTCTTCAGACGACGGGACCTTCAGTACCTTACCTAATTGGAGATCCCTACCAGGTAACGTTACAGTACTTAGGTACATCGAAGGCTAGCACTGTCCGAAGGCATGTACCCTTTCAAGGGACGTGCTTACCTTAAGCTATCCGCCGTTGAAAACAGACATCACACCAAAGCATGGAGTGTTGTGACGACAGAATGATAACATGACTCCAAGTATCGGGGCACAAAGCTGAGATGATGCCAAAGATCCAATTGATACTGGGACGAAAGGTGGCAGTACCACCACTTTGAAGGTCATTGTCCTGATAATCAATAATAAGGTAGTTTGGTAAGATAAATCAATAAGGTATATCATTCCTTTCTCGAGTGCTTTGCGGGCGTGTAAGTTACATACTCGGTGAGTTAGGCGTGGCATGGTACCTGGAGTGGTACACTTCGTACAAAGTACTATACGTACTTTGCCTGTCCAGAGCCTCCTTACCTTACCTGACCAAAGCCAAAGCTGCTTGAACTGCTCCACTCAACTCAATAATAATTCCCTCCAGTCGCCGTCTGATTTCTAATCGGCGAACTACCTTGACCTACCTTACATTATTACCTACCTCATGCTGCTCCCTATGTTCCAGTCATCTCCTTCGCAGCGTATTCTGATATGTAACACCATGCACCACAGCCCCACCGTCTTTTCTGTCTGATACACAATATCTATCCACTGTTTTCCTTCAGTTGCACTACACACAACTTGAGGCAATCCATTTCATCAGTATTCGAGATCTTCGTTGGAAGTGTATCCGATATCTACCCATCGCTATACTGACCCCGCCATCCAGCGCAACGGCAGCAAGGGTCCCCATGAGGTCGCCGCAACAGGCTTCGTCACCTCTCGACACACCAATGGACAGTGGTCTTCGAAAAAGAGTCTGCAAAGCATGCGATCGGTGCCGACTGAAAAAGTCCAAGGTATTTCAACTCCGACGGGCCTGGCTGCGGCAGCTCACTACGACATCAGTGCGATGGTGCTAGTCCTTGCGGTCGATGTAGAACAGACAATGCCATCTGTGTCTTCGGGGAGCGGAAGAAGTCGCACGACAAGGTGTATCCGAAAGGGTACGGTCCGGTCATAGGTGCTCTGCTTTCACCCAATCACGCTGACGACGTCTAGTTATGTCGAGCTGCTCGAACAGCAACAGGCACAGCTTGTCCACGGCCTGCAGGAACTCTACAGACGAACCCAAACCGGCCAGGGTTGGTTGGGAACACCGCTGCCGGATTCGGAAGGCGGCCATCCACTCACGCACGACATCCTCGAGCGACTCGGTGCATTCAAGTCGGATGGGCGAGGTGAACGGGAAAGCTTCGAGGAAGACGTGAACATACTGCAGCAGATGTTGATCGAAGACGGATCCGGCTTCCTCCAGCGACAAGAATCTGCCGACTCCGACTCAGAGCGCGGACAGACCCCAACACCTTACTTGGAGTTACCTTCTCTGGAGCCGTCGTGCTTTAACGACCCTTTCTCGTCGACTCAACTGCTACCGACGCCTCCCATGGAAAGGGCGGATCCGCGTTCGGACTACACCTCATCGACCACCCCTATGACCAGCCCCATCTCTCCGACTCAAAAAACACAGGTGGATACCCGTACGAATATGGATCTGGCTGCTTTGCAAGCCCAAGATTGGGTTCCGCCAATCATCTACGAAGAGAACATGGACCTGATCCAACAACTTGAGGTGCCGACGATGCGCCAAGACATATCGGGGGACTACCCCCGGCAATTGATGACAATGAACGCCATCAACCCCCGGATGGCAGCACCTGAGTGGAATGAAGACGACTTCAGCGCCTTCCTCAACCCCACCATCATGGCGTGAGCGCCCGACTTCAGTCTTCTATATTGCAGCGCGACGGACTGGTCGGGGCAGGAGCTCGGAGTCGGGTCATTAGACTGGGAAGTCGCGCTTCCGAGACACAGCTGGAATGTACAACTACTATTAACCTTACCGCATTGGTGGGCGTTGGGAGTATTTCTGTTTTGGTGGACCTTTATTGCTCTGGATAGGTAACTTTGCCCAGGTAGCATATGCTTCTGCTTCGCAACGGATTCAACTCGACAACAAGCTGGTATCATCATGTTTCAGGCACTTTGACAATGCAATGACTACTGACATTGACTACCGTACATGGATGTTCATCTTAGCCTTTGGTCAAGATCAACCACCTTATTCGTCCTCGATGAATTTGGCAATGATATTTATTGCAGGAGAGTAGTCAAGGTGTACCTGAAGCCATCACTGTAGCTTCGTAGACCACTCTGCATTCGAGTTTGGCCTCAGACTGGTACCGCTTCTGATAAAGCACATGTCCGCTTGTCTTGGCAACAGGGCTAGGTATTTTGGTGGCTGTCGAGGTACATTAGCGATCAACGTTATTGCAGCTATTTCTGTATCAAACTCCCATTCCAACGTTCAACCTCACTTCCCCCCACTACCTTACCTCAAGGTACCCATTACCATACACAATCCTCAGTACGCGGGGTCTCTGATCAGCGATTGTTTGATTGCACTCTACGTGTCAGTGTCGATAGTTGATGGGCACAACCCCGCTTCGCCTGCCCCCGAAGCACGTCAAACTCCGCAAACCCTGTCCGGTTGTTGGCCCAACATCGTCCTCATCTGCAATCCCGCTTCTCCCATCACCCTACGTCTGGCCCGATACCTTACCGCCATGACCTCGTCACCCAACCCACCCGCCGCGGAATCGGCTTTCACCTTCCTCCCCCAAGGCGCTCTGATCCAAGAATTCCGCGTCGCGGGCGTCAACATCGTCCAAGGCTTCCCTTCGGCAGACCTCTACGCCACGCACAACACGCCGTACTTTGGCGAGACGATCGGTCGCACCACGAACCGGATCAAGGACGGTCTGCTCTCGAACCTCAACGGCGGCAAGGAGTATCATCTCCCCGTCAACAACGGGCCCAACAGCTTACACGGCGGGAAAAGGGGATGGGGCAAGCGGATCTTCGACGGGCCGAAGACGGTGGATCGAGCGGGGAAGAAGGCGCTGGAGTTTAGGTATTTGAGTGAGGATGGCGAGGAGGGGTATCCGGCGAGTGTGGAGTGTAGGGTTTGGTATACGGCGGGGAGGGAGGGGGGGAGGACGGTGTTGGGGGTTGAGTATGAGGTTGAGATGGTGGGGGAGGGGGTTGAGGAGACTGTTGTTGGGGTGACGAATCATAGGTGAGATCTTCATTCCTGGCTTGTGGTTAAGGAACGGCTTGAGTGTGATCGCGATTCCGATGGGAATGCGGTCAGATCAGGGCGTGGTGAATCGCATAATCGACACCTCGCCACTTAGAGATATCGAAGAGTGACGGCTCTTTTGGAAGACTTCAGTCAGCTTAGCGAGCAGCTCACCAACGCCCTAACTGCCATGGCCCACATGATATTTTCAGGAGTTTTCTACAGTTTTCCCCTTAATACAGAGGCTAAGCAGCACAAACCCAACAGTTACTTCCACCTCAACCCCAACTCCCCAACAATCGAAGGCACCATCGTCACCCTCGGCACAAACACCTACCTCCCCCTCGACCCCACCGGCATCCCCACCGGCTCCATCGAGCCCTACCCCTCCATCAAACCCAACAACCCCTTCACCCTCGGCGCCTCCGAACCCGACCTCGACGACTGCTTCCTCATGAACGCCCACCCCTCCTCCATCCCCCTCGACACCCGGCCCCTCCCCCTCCGCACCCTCGCAACCCTCTACGACCCCTCCACAAGCCTCCATCTCCAGGTCCAAAGCACCGAGCCGGCCTTTCAGTTCTACACGGGCAAGTATATCGACGTCCCCGAGCTGACGACCGAGGATGGGCAGAAGGTGGCCGGGAGGGGGCCCAGGTCGGGACTCTGTGTCGAGCCGAGTCGCTATGTTAATTGTGCGGGGAGGGAGGAGTGGAAGGGGATGTGTCTGTTAAGGAGGGGCGAGGTTTGGGGGGCGAGGAGTGTTTATGTGGCTTGGCAGGAGTGAGATGGGGACTTTTGACGTGGGGAGTTGACGTGTTGGGTAGGAGCTGGACGGTGGTTTGGTCGGAGGTGTTTCTTTGTCGTATTTTATGAGTACAGCTTTTGGCAATAGCCTGATTGTCGCCGTATACCCTTGGAATGCAACTGAAACAGTGATGAGATCTTGCGTGATTACACTGGCAGAACATAAAAGTACCCAGCTCCTGTCTTTCCGAGCTACTCATTCATCGATCTCACTCACACCCCTAAACCCATGCCTAAATTGTCCGTTCAAGTTAACCCCCAAATCCCTGTGTGCATTTTTTGACCTCATGTACCTGAGAGTGTAGGGTGAAAATCCTACTCGCGAAAGTCGTGCCTAGAACTCTGTGCCTGGAGGATACCTAAACTTAGAGTTTGGGGGCGCTGCCAAGCTCGACTCCATCCCGTCAGCCACTAAGTTAAGGCTCAGCCTGTCCCGCCGCAGCCACTGAGAACCCCCCGACCAGCCCCACCAACCTCTCCCCCTATCTCCCCATCCTCCCAAACTACCACCCTCCCTCCCTCTTTTCTCCCCTCCAAACAACCCAACCCCCATCCCCAATCCCCATCCCCCACAAAACCATGACTTCCACCAC